>SXGT01065490.1_pt1 | contig 22082 bp, 10 predicted proteins | sample 3176221 | NCBI WGS metagenome assembly SXGT01 (sample SAMN11356862, study PRJNA531348) | freshwater metagenome | isolation source: freshwater sample F1-120 | place: China: Fuxian Lake, Yuxi | collected 2017-12-25
GGCCCTAGGCGGCCTTGGAGCGGCCTTGGATGCCGCCGATCGAGGCACGGAAATCGTCGCCCTCCACATTTTCGGGGCGGCCGCCCGGGCCGGGCCCCGAGGTTGGTCCGATTTTGCGGATCTTGGGACAGGCTCCAGGTACAGGTTGCCCACCAGGAACTCGCGCCGGACGCGGTCGAGCGTGGCCGGGTTCCGCGAGTAGCAGCCTCCCGTCAGCGCATACGGAGTTCCATTGGCGATCTCGAGCGCGTGCGTGAGATCGCGGGAGCGGAACACGGCGAGCACCGGCCCGAACAACTCCGTCTGCCCGAGCATCGACGCCGGATCGGCCTCGTGAAACACATGCGGTCCAATGAACCAGCCGCGTTCGGCGAGCGGCCCGGCATCCACTCTGGCGACCAGCTTCGCCTCGCGCCCGGCCTGCTCGATCGCGCGACGCAGCCGTTCGAACGCCTCGCGGTCGATCACCGGGCCCACGAAGGCGCCCGGATCCTCCGGCGGCCCAACGGCGAGGCTTGCCGCCGCGTCTCCCAGGCGCTTCACGAATGCGTCGTACACGCCGGGCAACACGATGACGCGCGAGCAGGCCGAGCACTTCTGCCCCTGATATCCGAACGCGCTGGCGATCACGCCGCGAATGGCCTCGTCGAGATCGGCGTCGTTATCCACGATGATCGCGTTCTTTCCACCCATCTCCGCGAGCACGCGCTTGACGTGCCGCTGACCAGGAGCCTGGGTGGCCGCCGTCCGGTTGATCAGCGTACCCACCGCCACCGATCCCGTGAATGCGATCGTCGACGTGAGTGGATGCTCCACCAGCGTCCTACCCACCACTTCGCCCACTCCGGGGACCAACTGCGCCACGCCGCCGGGCAGTCCGCTCGCGCGCAGCATCTCGAACAGCAGCGCGCCCACGATCGACGATTGCTCGGCGGGTTTGATCACCACGGTATTGCCCGTCACCAGCGGCGCGATCGCCATGCCCGTCAGGATGGCGAGCGGGAAGTTCCACGGCGCGATCGTCACCGTGACGCCGCGCGGGACATGGAAGTACTCGTTGTGTTCGCCGGGAAGGTCGCGGCGGCGAAGCCCGGTCAGTTCGATCGCGCCGCGCCCGTAGTATTCGCAGAAGTCGATCGCTTCCGCTACGTCGGCATCCGCCTCGCGCCACTGCTTGCCGGTCTCGAGCACCATCCACGCCGCCAGTTCGAATCGCCGCCGGCGCATTTGGCGGGCGAGTTCGAACGCCACCGACGCGCGGATCCACACCGGAGTGTCGCGCCAGGAGGGAAACGCGCGCGCCGCGGCCTCCACCGCTTCGGCGGCTTGCCCGGCGGTGCAGGACGCGACACGGCCGAGCGATTCGCGATGATCCGCCGGGTTCCGCGATTCGATCCACTCGCCGCTCGAGGCCTCCTTGCCTGCGATCCACGCCGGCCAGTCGCGGCCCAGCCGCCCCCGGACTTCGGCGAGTTCGGACTTCATCGCGTCGCGCGGGGCCGCGTGCGTGAAGTCGGACAATGGCTCGTTGGCGAATGGCGGCAAGACGCCGTCGGGTGTGGGCATCGTTTTCTCCTCCCGCGCGGACGGGTAGTCGTGGCCCGATTCCTCGGGCGCGAGCAGCAGCGCTTCTGCGTCCTTGCCGTCGACGAACGCGCCGCGCAGGAACGACGTGTTGGAAGTATTCTCGAGCAGCCGCCGCACCAGGTACGCCATGCCGGGAATCAGCGGCCCGAACGGCATGTAGATCCGCACGCGTTCACCCCGCGCGGCAAGCGCCTGTTTCACCGTGTCCGCCATGCCGTGGATCATCTGGATCTCGTAGGACGCGGGCGGCAGTCCGGCGTCTTCGGCGCACGCGATCGCGTGCGCCAGGCTGCGGATGTTGTGCGACGCGAAAGCCGGCCGGAGCCAGTCGCGATGGGCGATCAGGAAGCGTGTACACCGCTCGTAGCAGGCGTCGCTTTGCCACTTCTGGGGGAACAGCGGGACCGGCCAATGTTCGCGCGAATGGACGATGGTCTCGAAATCCCAGTACGCGCCTTTTACCAAACGAACCCAAACCGGCGCGCCCCTTCCCCGCGCCCATTCGGCGAGGCGGCGGAGATCGGCCTCGGCTTCCGGCATGTAGGCCTGGATCGCGATGCCCACCTGAGGCCAGTCGCGGAACTCCGGCTCGGCCAGTATCCGTTCGAAAATGTGGAGCGTCAGATCCTTGAAGCCGTAGTGCTCCATGTCGAAGTGCGCGAACGCGCCCACCCGGCGCGCGGCGCGCAACACGTCGCGCAGACGCGGCGCCGAGCCGCGAAAGCTGCCCTCCGGATCGATCGGGTCGAACTGGCTGTAGAGCGCGCTGACCTTGATCGACACGTTCACCGCCGGCAGCGGACCCCACGGCGTGGCGTCCAGCCGCGGGTTGGCGGGCCACGATCGCGCCTCGGCGGCCACGGCTTCGATCAACTCGATCGTCTCGCGTTGGTACTGCTCCGCCTCGGGTTCGGTCACCGTCGCCTCGCCGAGCTTGGAGAGTGTGAAGGCGAACCCGCTCGAGCGCAACGCGGCGACCGATCGCGCGACTTCGGCGGCGGTCTCGCCGGCGATGAAGCGGCGCGCCATGCGTCGTGTGTTGCCGCGCGCGAGCGACGCCGCGAGTCCAGCCCAGCGCGTCCCCGGCCGCGCCAGCCGCGAGACCGTGCGCAACGCCCACGGCAGATTCGGCGAGCCCGCGAAGTACGCCTGTATGTGGCCGGCAATGTCGTCCGGCGTGCGCAGCGACGGCAGCACATCGACGAAATGGAACAGGTTGGCCTTGAGCTTTGGATCGCGCATGGCCCACTCCATGACGCGATCGTCCCACCAGCGCGGATCGAGCGGCGAGGCTCCGCCCGTTCCCGACCGGGCGAAGATTTCCCGGCCGATCTCCTTGGCGCGCTTATCCAGGAGGGCCGGGGTCATCACTTCGGATTAGAACACGTAGCGCAGGCTGAGTTGCAGCACCCGCGACGTGTCGTCGGCGCGAGACGCGCCCACGAAGTTCTGCGGGTTGTACGTGCTGGTGATCCGCCCGAACACCGCGCTCTGCAGGTCGCGCGTGGGGAAGGCGAATCGCGGCGAGTTGGTCACGTTGTAGAACTCGATCCGCGCGTTCAGCGAATGGCCTTCGCGCACGGCGAACACCTTCTGGATCGCCAAGTCCCACGTGTTGATTCCTTGCCCGAAGAACGTGTTGCGTCCGAGCGTCCCCTTGCCGTCGTTGCCCGGATCGAACAGCCGCTCGCGCTGCGTGGTCAGACGGTTCGGATAGAATCCGGCGGACGGCAACTGCAACTCCGAAATCACGCGCCCCGAGGTTGGATCCTGGCGCCCGTCGTCGACCGAGCGGCCGAACAGGGAGGGATCGAGTAGAATGGGCCGGTCGTTCGGCACGCCGTCCGCGTTCACGTCGTAACCGGCCAGAACGGTGAACGGATTGCCGCTGGCGAACGTGTTGTTGCCGCTGATCCGCCAGCCGTGCAGCGCCTGCTTGGCGATTCCATGCGACTGCTTGAACCAGGGCAGCGTGTATCCGTAGTTGAGGTTCGCCCGGTGCCGCTGATCGAAATCGCCCAGGCCGCGCAGGCTGCGCGCCGAACCCGCCTCGGTCAACGTGTTCCCCGCCGAGACATCCGATCCCGTGTCGATCGTCTTGCCGAACGCGTAAGCGAAGCTCCAGTGGAATCCGCTTTGCCACCGCCGCTTCAGTTCCACCCGGAGCGCATTGTAGTAGCTCCAAGCGCCGTTGTTGATGTAGGTGACCGCGCCGTATCGAACATCCGGCCGCCGCAGATTGGTGCGAGGCTGCGCCTGCGAGATCAAGCCGGGCGCGGGGGTTGTGTTGCTCAGGTTGGCGTCGATCTTGTCGTACAGCAAGCCGTCGTTGGGGCTCACCACCGGAAAGCGGGCCCGGTTCAGGATCGCGTTTTGCAGCAGGCCGATTCCACGCGTGCGGTTGTAGCCGAGGCTCACCGTGTGATGCGCGCCCACCTGGCGCTCCACGGTCAGGTTGTATTGATGAACGGTGGGCATGCCGAGATCCGGGGCGACGCGGGCGATGTCGATGCGGCCCGGATTGAAGTTCGGCGCGCCCGGCGTGTATTGGAATCCGCCGCTCGGGTCGGCGATCTGGAAGGTCGGGTCGAAGCTGCGGAACACTCCGTGCGGCGGCAGGCTCCGCAGGCTGGCGCCGCCCTGAGTGAAGATCGACTGGAAGATCCGGTTGTGGAAGATGCCGAACCCGGCGCGAACCGATGCGCGCCCCGGTCCGCCGGTGAGCTTGCGGATCCAGCCCGATTGCGCGCCCGGCGTCCACGCCAGTCCGAACCGCGGCTCCCATCCGCCGAAGTCGCCGTAGTTGTAGGCCACCTTCCCATCGACCTCGTCCGGCGCGCGCACGCGTTCGTAACGCAGCCCGAGATTCATGGTCACCGTGGGTCGCAGCTTTAGGTCGTCCATGAAGAACAGGTTGTATTCGCCGAGCCGGTTCCGCGTGGCGAAATTGCCATAGCCCTTCTGATAGCTGGTCAGGTAGCCGCGCAGGAAATTCTCCCAACCTTCGAATCGCTGCGGCGTGTTGACCACTCCCAACGGCCCGAAGCTCCAGAAGCCGCGCGAGAAGTTGTCCGCCAGATCGTCCAGGTTCTGCTTCCGCGCGTCGACGCCGCCCTTCAGGATGTGGCGGCCGCGCACGTGCGACATCGTGTAGTTGAACTGGTAGTCGAGTTGCCGGCGGTTGATGGGGAACGCGCCGGCGTTGCCGATAGTGGTGGTGGTGTACGCCGAAGGGTTCGAGATGCGAACCACCGGAGTGGAGTTCCCGGTGGAGATGTCCACCAGTGTGGTCCGCTGGCCCATCCCGAAGCGGAACTCGCCCCAGGTCGCGTAGCCGAACATGTGTGTCGCGGTGAGGCCCACGTTGGTCTGCTTGTTGTTCTGGCGGGCTGTCTCGCCGGCGATGAGTTCGCCGGGAAAGCGCTTCTGCCGGCTGTATTGATAACGCACCGCCACTTGATCGCGCTGAGACGCGTTCCAGTCGATCTTGCCGCTATAGTCTTCGTCGGGGAACGAAGACGGGCGGATCTCGACGAAGCACCGGTCGCACACGCTGGTCGCGTTCGGCGCCTTCTTCGGGAAGCGGTCGAGGATGTCCTGCAGGAACGCGCGGTCGGCTTCGATGTCAGGATGCTCCTCGGGCTTGAGGCACAGGCGGCAATCGCCCACCTGAATCCGATCCGTCGGTAGGAAGATGAAGCGCCGGACCGTCGAATACTGGCGCAGCTTGGTCTGTTCGAACGAATGGAACAGGAACAGCTTGTTCTTCAGGATCGGGCCGCCGAAGGTCCAGCCGAACTGGTTCCTGCGATAAGGCGCGCGCGGCGCCACCGGAGTTCCGCCGATGCTCCCCAGAGCGTTGTTGAAAAAGCTGTTCGAGTTCAGTTTTTCGTTCTGCAGGAACTCGTACGCGTCGCCATGCCACTTGTTCGTGCCGGACTTGGTCTGCACCAGCACCACCGCTCCGCCCGCCCGGCCGAACTCCGCCGAGTAGGCGTTGGTGAGCACCTGAATCTCCTTGATCGCGCTGATGTTGACGCCTTGCCGGTTGGAGCCTTCCGACGAATCGTCGTTGTTCACTCCGTCGATCTGGAACGTCGCCGAACGGCTCCCCGTGCCGTTGAACGAGACGTAGCTGCCGGTGGATAGGGTCGGGTTGTTGACCGCCGCGTAACCGCCGGTGGACTGGAAGCCCGGCATCTGCTCGATCAGAGAAAGAAAGTTGCGCGACGGAAGCGGACGATCCTCGATGACCTTTTCGTCGAGCGACGACTTCACTTCTCCTCGCGAGACCTCGATCAACGCGGCATCGGCGGCGACGGTGATCTGGGCCTCCACGGCCGCGGGCTTCAGTTGGAAATCGGCCGCGCGCAACGCGTTCAGTTCCACCAGCGCCTTGCGCCTTACTCCCCCGAACCCCGCCGCGGACGCGGTGGCCTCGTACGTGCCGATCGGGAGAAACGTGAACTGGTAGTAGCCCTCGCCGTTGGTCACCGACTTCCGCGTGAGGCCGTTCTCGAGATTGCGAATCTCGATGGCGGCGTTGGCCACCGCGGCGGCGGTGGAATCGGTCACGTGTCCCTCGAGCGACCCGGTCACCGTCTGGGAGTAGGCTGCGGCGAGGAAAAACAGCGCGGCGGCGAGACTCTTCATGTCCCAGAGGGTAGCATTGGAGCACCGCCTCCGAGTTCGCGGAACAGCCAGGCGCGCGCCAACTGCCAGTCGCGTTGCACCGTGCGCACGGAGACGTTCAAGACCTCCGCCGTTTCCGTCTCGTTCATGCCGCCGAAGAAGCGCAACTCCACGATGCCCGCCTTACGTTCGTCGAAGGCGGCCAGTCGGTCCATTGCGTGGTCGAGCGCGATCAGGTTCACCGCGGGCGCGGTCCCCGGCGAATTGGCGTCGGTGATCGTCACCGCCATCTCGCCGCCGCCGCGTTTTTCCGCCGCGCGCCGCTTGGCGTGGTCCACCAGGATGCGGCGCATCATTTTGGACGCCACGGCGTAGAAATGGACGCGGTCGCGCCATTCCACGGTCTTCCAGTCGATCAACCGCAGGAACGCCTCGTTCACCAATTCGGTGGACTGCAGCGAGTGGCCGCGCCGCTCCCGTGTGAGATGCCGCGCGGCAATGCGGCGCAACTCCTCTTCCACCGCCGGCGCCAGCCGTTCCAGCGCTTCCCGATCCCCATGGCTCCACGCGGACAGCAGCCGGGTGACCTCGGCGGGTGATGGACTCAACGAAAATCCTCGATGGACAGGATGTCGCTCATCGTCGAATCCAATCGAGCATACACGAACCACTGCCCGTTTGGCGATACCGTGAGTGCCGGTACCATGCCCTGGGGCCGCTCCTTCATCTCGGAGATCTTCTCGACGATCCGCGATCCCATGGCGCGCCGGCGGATCTCCCAATGGCCCTTCTCCGCGGCGCAGTAATAGAGCGAATCCCCGGAAATCGCCCAGCAACGGTCCATCTGGACCGTCATCACCTCTTCTTCCCGCGCCGCCGCGATATCCGGCCCCGTTGTCTTTCGGAAGATCACGTTATTCCGGGAGTAATAGAAGTAGCGGCTGTCCGCCGTCTCATTACCCGAGATCACCGGACCGTCCGCGACGCGCTCGCGCTTTTCCGGGTCGTCGACGCGAACGCGAAACAACGTGCGGTCGCCCTCCACGTCCGACGAGAAGTAGATCCATTTCGAATCGCGGGACCACGCCGGAACCACGCTCTCGGTCCACTCCCGCAACAGGCGCCGCGGTTCGCCGCCATCGGGCGAGATCAGATAGATCTCGCTCCCCCCCGCGCGGCGGGAATCGAACGCGATCCAACGGCCGTCCGGTGACCAACGCGGCGAACCGGTCACCGCCGCGCCGATGAACGTCAACTGCCGCTGGTTCCCGCCGTTCGCATCGCAGATCCAGAGTTCGTAGGAGCCCGTGCGGCGCGACACGAACACGATGCGCGAACCGTCCGGCGAGATGTCCGCGCTGTGATCCTCGCGGTTGCCCGGCACGATCGGCGTGTCCCTGTCGAATCGCGGGCCGTCGAACCGGTATAGGTTGGACTCGGCGAACTGTTCGGTGAACAAGAGGCGGCCGGCCGCCCGCGAGATCGCCGGATACTGCACCCATTGACCCGAAAAGACCCGCCGCGGCTCGCCGCCCGAGGACGGTACGCGCCAGAGGTCGAGCGGCCCCGTCCGGTTCGAGGAGAACACGATGTCACGGGCATCGGCCGCCCATGCCACGCCCCAGACGGCGCGCATGTCGCTGGTCAGGCGGCGCTCGCCGGATCCGTCCGCGTTCATCACGAACACGTCGCGGCCGGCCTGGGTGATGTGGCGGACCGCGGCGATCTTGCTTCCATCCGGAGAGACCGACACGAAGCTCGAGGAATGTTTGAAGGCGGTGGGCAGTTCCCGGACCTCGCCGGTCTCCAGGGACACGAGCGCGATGGCGCTGGGAATCCCCTTGCCCCACGGAGTCGAGACGATCAAGTGCTTACCATCGGTCAGCCAGTCGAGCCCGAATCCGGAACGGCAAATCCGCCGGGGAACGCCGCCGCCGGCCGGGATGACGTACACCGCGAATCCGCCGGGTTCCGTCCGCTGAAACGCGATCTGGGCGCCGTCGCGCGACCACGAGGGCATGTGATCGTCCACCTCGCCAAAGGTGAGTTGCACCGGTTCGCCGCCCTTCACGCTCTGCGCGTACAGGTGGAGCGGCGCCAAATTCGCCGCATCGTTCCGCCACGCATAAACGAAGCGCTCCCCATCGGGAGAAAACGCCGGATACAACTTGTCGCCGGGGCGCGAAGTGACCGGGACCACGACAGGCTGCCCGGGGGATGCCTCGCGCACCGGCCAGAATACCGCGGCCCCGATCGCCGCCAGCACGGCCGCCACCGCGGCCAGCGGCTCCAGCCAGCGGCGCCACGTTGGGGTGGATGGCTCCGCGAAAGTTCGCAACGCCGCGGCGAACTCCTTCGCGGAGGGACGCCGTGACGCATCGTCCGACATCGCCCGGTCCAACAGCGCGTCCATGGCCCGCGGCGGATTCACGCCGCCCAGACATTCGCGCAGCGTCTTGGCCAGGGAAAACACGTCCGATGCCGAAACCGCGGGCTCGCCGCGAGCCTGTTCGGGCGCCATGTACCGCGGCGTCCCGAAGGCTCCGCCCGCCGCCGCTTCCACAGGCTGCGCCAATCCGAAGTCGAGCACCTTCACCAAACCGTCCGGCCGCACCATCAGGTTTTCCGGCTTGATGTCGCGATGCACGATGCCTGCCCGGTGCGCCGCGTCCAGCCCGGCCGCCGCCTGCGCGCCGATGCCGGCCAGCCGCGCCGGGGGAATGGGCCGGGAACCAGCATCCGCCGCAGAGTCTCGCCAACGACGAACTCGGCGGCGATGAACCGCGCGCCGCCTTCCTCGCCGATTTCGTGCACCGTCATGATGTTCGGGTGATTCAGCGCGGAGGTCATCCGCGCTTCCCGCAAGAACATCGCGAGCCGCGCCGGATCGCCCGTGAACGCGGCCGGCAGAATCTTGATCGCCACATCGCGTTCGAGCTGTGCGTCGTGGGCGCGATACACGTCGCCCATGCCGCCGTGTCCGGCCCGTTCCACAATGGTGTAGTGCGTCAGCTTGGCGCCGGACGGGAGCAGCGCCATGTGGCGCAGTTCGGCGGCCAGATCGGACGTGGTGAGGAACCGCTCCGCGCCGTCATTGGCCGCCAGCAGCGAATCGACTTCGGCGCGCACATCCGGCATTGCGGCGCATGCGCGCTCGAGATAGGCCTTCCTCTTGGATGCCGGAAGCTCCGTGGCCGAAGAGAAAATCTCTTCGACCAGCCTCCAGCGCTCCGGCGCCGGCTTGTTCAAAACCTCTCTGCTCCGATCGGGTAGTCGCTACATTCTAGACCGACACGCCACTCAGCACCAAGTTCATGTCTTCCGTCCGAGTCACCGTGCCATCCTCGTCGATGTAGTCCACCATCAGCTCCGGCCCATCGAACCGCAGCATCGCGAAGCCGTTGACGCCCTGCAGCGTATCCGGACGCCTCCGGCGGTTCACGAACGCCGGCTTCAGATCCGGGAACGTCCGCGCGGAGAAGTCGGCGTTCGGTGAAAAGTACGGGATCGCGCCGTGTCCGATGCATCGCGCGGCCATTCCGGCGCGCAGGCGGAACACGACGTGATTGTGCTCGTGCCCCCAGAACCACGCGTGGATCTTTCCGGCCTCGAGCAGCGGACGCACCTGCTCGTACAGGCCGCGGGGGTCCACCTCTTCGAACAGCGAGAACGCCTGATGGTGGCTGAGCAGGATGGTCTTGCGGCCGTCCGGCACGGCGAGCAGCGCGTTCAGCCACTGCATCTGTGGATCGGCAAGCACCTTGTCCTTGTACGCCGTGTCCAGCCCGATCAGCCGCCAATTCGCGTTCGAGAGGCAGAAGTAGCTGGCCTCCTGCTCCATCGCCGCCAGCACCACGTCGAAGTAGCCGCGCCCTCCGCTGTACATCTCGTGATTGCCGTTCAACGCGAACCGCCGCATGGGCGCGCCCGCGCCGTTGGTCCCGGGAAAGTGGTCCAGGAACCGGCGCACCACCTCGTGCTCCTGGCCCGAATAATAGATGTCGCCGAGATGGATCGCGATATCCGGGTTCCCCTTCACGATCTCGCGCATCACCTGATCCGCCGCCGGACGGCCAGTGCCCCAATCGGAGAACAACGCCACGCCCGCCTTGTCCGGCAGGTCGAAATCGACGCGATGGCTCTCGTGGGTGCGGAACGGCGCGTTCACCGTCAACCAGCGCTCGATCAGCGAGGGCAGCACGCTCGCCCAGCCCGGATCGCCGTCGCTGAACAGGAAGTCCGGCCCCAACTCTTCCGGAGCCGGTTGGCCCAGCCGCTCCGCCATCGCCGACTGCACCAGCGCGCCCATCCGGTCGCGCGGCATGTAGAATTCGTCGCGCGGCGTGGATGCCGCCTCCGACCGCACGGCCTCGAGCGCGCCGCGCGCTTCGTCGATCTCGTCCTTGGGCCGGTTCACCGCGCCGATCTTGTTGATCGCGCTCTCCACGGCCCTTCCCGTGAATCTCGGTTTTGTCGATGGTTCGTTCATGCCGCCTCCGCCAGGGGTAGTGACGGAGGCGGCGCGATTCGTTTCAGACTTCGATCAGAATTCCAGGCGGCCGCGCAATTCCAACCGCCGCGAACGGCCGCCCTCCACCAGATTGCTCACCACTCCCACGTCGGTAGCGGATATATTCGCCGCCGGCACGCGGAAGTTGGCGTGGTTGAACGCGTTGGTGGCCGCCGCCGTGAACGTGAACTGCACCCGCTCGGTGAAGTTCACGCTCTTGGCGATGGAGATGTGGTTCATGTTGTACCCCGGTCCCTCGAGCACATTGTCGCCCGAGTTGCCGAAGCGGCCTCGCACCGGAACCGCGAAGCACGACGTGTCGAACCACCGGTTGACGCTTCGCTGTCCGGCAGCGAGGTTGCCGTTGCAGACGCGATCCGGCCTGCCGCCGATGGTCTGGGTGCCGCTCGGATCCGAACCCGCGAACGTGGGCGTGAAGTAGTTGCCCGTCTGGAAGTAGCCGATCCAGTAGAGCTGCCATCCGCCCAGGACGTGATCCACCGCGGCCGGCGCGGCGTTCAGGAAGTGGCGGCCCTTGCCCACCGGAATCTGCCACACCGCGTTCATCACCGCGCGCTGCCGCGAGGTGTTCGGATCGCGGCTCCAGAACAGCGGCGCGTACGGATTCTCGAGGTTCACCGTGTTCAGGTAGCTGGACGCCAGGGTCCAATGCGCGTCGAAGGTGAACTGGCCCACCTTGCGCTGCACCTCGAAGGTGAACGCGTTGAAGGTCTGCTTGCCGTCGTTGCGAGCCTGCGTCACGCCGATGAACTGCGGGAACGGGCGGCGCGACTGCGCGAAGTCGAGCAAGCCGGGTTGCGGCTTGTTGATGCCGATGTTGTAGTTCGTCCCCACGTTCCGCGAACCCACGTACGACGCACGGAAACCGAGGTCTCGGATCTGCCGCTCGACCGTCACGTTGAACTGGTGGATGTAGCCGTTGGCGCTGCGGAGCGGAAATCCGGTGGCGCTCTGCGAGGGAACGCTGCCGCGCGTGGCCGGGAACGGATTCGGGAAAGAGAACAGCGTCGCGCCCGTGTTCTGGAACGTCTCCGTCAACTCGAACGGACCGCCCGTGAGCAGCCGCGCGTAGCGGCCCAGCGTCTCGTTGAAGATGCCATAGCCCGCGCGGATTACCGCCTTGTCGCCCATCAGCCGGTAGGCGCCACCGATGCGCGGAGCGAAGTTGCCGCGATCGGGATTCGGACCCACTTCCCCGTCGCGAATGCGGATCGCGCCCTGCGGATACAGCCGACTGATCTTGGAACGCGCGTCCGAGGGAACCGTCAGATCGCCCGAATCCAGATCGAACCGCCACACCAGACCGTCCGCGAACGACGGACGCCCGAAGCGGTCCCATCGCAGCCCCAGATCGAGCGTCAGCCGGTTGTTGACCTTCCAGGCGTCGGTGATGTAGAGTCCCAATTCGCTGTCGCGCCGCGTCCGGTTGGTCAACGGATCCAGCCGTTGGCTCGAGAACGGCAACCCCAACAGGAAGTCGGAATAGCCGTAGCCCGATAGCGACGCGTTGAAGTTGAACACGCCGTAGTTGCCCTCCGCCACGTTGCCGGTGAAGCGCGATTGCGGCTTGAACTCGCCGCCGTACTTGATCACGTGGCGCCCGCGCGACCAGGTGACCGAATCGGCGATACCCCAGTTGTGATCGTCCTGAACGTAGCCGCCCGGCTGCGTGCGCAGCGTGTCGTAGCCCGCGATGTCGATGCGCGGAAAACCCTGCGCGCTCAGGTTGCGCGGATTCACGCCTTGGATGCCCAACTCCTTCACCGCGTCGTCCCCCTTGAACGGAGTGACGCCGTAAATCGTGTCGCCGTCGCGCACGCGCTCGATGTACAGGCCGACGCGCAGCGAGTTCACCAGCGTGGGCGAGAACACGTGCGTGTCTTCCACAACGTAGTGGAAGTTGGAGCGCTTGCGAGTCCACGAAAACGCCGGGAAGTTGGTCGGCAACACGTAGAGATCCCAGTTCCAGATGGCGCGGCCCATGAGCCGGTTGTTCTGGCTGACGTGGTGGTCGATGCGCTGCGAGAAGTCCTCGCGCAACGCGTAGTCGGTCGGGAAGGGGAAGACGAAGCTGTAGTTCCGGGATAGTAGATTGGCGTCGCCCAGGTTCGGAGCCGGCAGGTACTTCTCGTTGACCTTGGTGGAAACCGCGTTGATTCGCGTGGCCGGCACGACGTTGTTGGCGAACGGCGGGCGGTCCGCCGCCAGAGGGTCGCGTACGATCGTGGGGCGGGCGCCGCCGAGCAATTGTCCGAAGTCGCCCTGCCGCATGCGGGCCGTGGGAACGGTGCGCAGATAGAACTGCTTCCCGGGCACCTTCAGAATGTTCGCCGACGCGTAGAAGAACGTCTTGTCCTTGCGGATCGGACCGCTCATGCTGCCCGACATCGTGTGGATGAGCAGCTTGCTCTTGCGCGCCTCGAAGAACTCCCGCGCTCCGAACGCCGAGTTCTGATGCCAGTACAAGGCGCGGCCGTGGAACTTGTTCGTGCCGGTCTTGGTGACCATGTTCATGTATCCCACCCGCGCGAACTCCGCGGTGTTGTTGACGGTCACCACGTTGATCTCCTGCACGTCGAAGATATCGTTGAGTTGGTTCACCGCGCCGTCGTTGGTGTGGCCGTCCTGCCCTTCCTGCACCTGGTTGGTGGACTGCCCCGCCCAATGCGATCCCCAAACGCCGCCGCGCTGCTGGATGAGCGGCAGCGTGGTGAGGAACAGACTCGGATCGAGCGTCGCCTCGGCGCCGACCCACGGCATGTCGGGGTGCTTCTCTCCGCTGATGGTTCCGGTGATGCGCGCCGAGTCGGTCGAGATCACCGCCGCGTCGGCTCGGACCGTCACTTCACTGGTCACCGCTCCGATTTCGAGGAGCGCGTTCACGCGGCGCACCTGGTTGCTTTCCAATAAAACGTGATCGGCCACGAACGTCTTGAAGCCCTGGGCCGAAGCGGTGAGTCTATAGGTGCCGCGAGGGAGGTCGGAGATTTCGAAGTCTCCGTTCGCGTTCGCGTTGACACTTCTCCTTAGAGTGGTTTCCTGCTGCACGACGCTGACGGACGCATCCGGCACCGTGGCGCCGGCCGGATCGGTGACCGATCCTCGAATCGTGGACAGGGTGATCTGCGCGGACGCAGTCGCAACGGCCAAGAGCAATAGCGGAGTGAGTAGCAATGCTGGCCTCCTGGCGTCCGACGGTATCACGTTGCCCGCCGGCGCGCAACGCGGGGTACACTAGGCCTTTCATGAGAATCGCAAATATCACGGCTCATCCCGTGACGCTCGACGTCAACCCGGATATTTTCATCCAGAGTTCGCTCGGCAAGCACAGGCAGTCGCCCTACGTGCTGGTCCGCGTGGAAACCAAGGATGGACACGTGGGCCACGGCGAAGCGACCGTGATGCCGCGCTGGAGCGGCGAGACTCAGCAAAGCGCCATCGCCGCCATCGAGGAGTTGCTGGGGCCTCCGCTGAAGGGCCTCGACGTTTGCGACATCAACGAGGCGATCGCGATCATGGATCGCGAAATGTATGCCAATCCCTTCACCAAGGCCGCCATCGAAATGGCCATGTGGGATGCCTGGGGAAAGACGCTGAAGCAGCCCGCCTGGCGCCTTCTCGGCGGAGCCCGCCGCGACCTCTCGATCCCGCTCAAGATCTCCATCGGCGCGTTCCCTCCCGCCGAAGCCGCCCGCCGCGTGCTCCTCGCCAAGGATCGCGGCTTCAAGGCCTGCAAGGTCAAGGTCGGCATCGACGTCAAGACCGACATCGAACGCGTGGCGGCGGTGCGGGAGGCGGTGGGCGCGGACTTCCCCGTCGGCGTCGACTCCAACGGCGGCTGGAGCGAATCGCAAGCCGTCACCGCGCTGCCCGGTCTGGAACGCCTGCGCGTCAACATGATCGAACAGCCTCTGGCCCGCTGGGACTTCGAGGGAACCGCCCGCCTCCGCCGTCTCACGCCGATCCCCATCATGATCGACGAAGGAATCTTCACCGAGCAACACGCGATGGAGGCCATCCGCGCCAACGCCTGCGACATCATCAGTATCTATCCGGGCAAGAACGGCGGCATCCGGCGCTCCATCCGCATCGCGGAACTGGCGCACACCGCCGGGCTGGAATGCGTGATCGGGTCGAACCTCGAACTCGATCTGGCGACGTCCGCCATGTTGCAGGTGGCGGTGACCATCCCCAACTTATCGACCCGGGTCAATCACGATATCATCGGTCCGTTTTATTACATGGAGGGAGTGACCACTCCGCGCATTCGCATCGAGGACGGATTGGCGTGGGTCCCCGAAGGGCCGGGGCTCGGCCTCGCGGCCTCTTAATTGCGCTCCGCCGTAACCAAGGGGCGCGCGGCGGGTACTATTCACCAGGAGGGTGCGTTCCAATGACGACCTTGATTTCTCGATTCGCCATGCTGGGATTGCTGGCGATTGCCGCCATGGCCGCGGACGTGGCTGGCAAATGGAAGGGTTCCGCTCCGGGCCGCGACGGCCAGCCAATGGAGTACAACCTGGAATTGAAAGCCGACGGCGCCGCTCTCAGCGGAACCCTGGCGACACAGATGGGATCCACCCCGATCACCGACGGCAAAGCGGACGGCGATAACGTGTCGTTCAAGGTCAAGCGCGAGTTCAACGGCAACGCGTTCGTGATGAACTACGCGGGCAAGGTGGACGGCGACGAAATGAAGCTCACCATGACCGTGGAAGGCCGCGAGATGCGCCGCGAGATGACGCTGAAGCGGGCCAAGTGAAGCGGGCCAAGTAAGGTCTCAGCGGGCGGAGCCGATCCTATACAACGCGGCTTCCGTTCGTAGATAGATGTGGCCCTCCGCCAACGCCGGAGTGGCGAAACAACCCTCGCCGAGATCGTTCACGGCGAGGGTTTCCCATTTTCCACCCGCCTTCACTACGGCCACCTTTCCTTCCTCCGACGGTAGGAACACTTTGCCGTCGGCCGCGACCGGCGAGGCCGAATATCCGCTCAACGCGCCCTCGAGCCGCGCCGCCTTGAGCACATCTCCCGTGGCGGCGTCGAACGTCGTGAGGATGCCGCCGTTGCGCACCACGTACACCACGCCGTCGTAAACCAGCGGAGACGGAATCACGCCGACGAAGTTCTTCTCGTAGCGCCACAACTCGCGCGGCTTGCCGCCCTTCAGATCGATGGCGGCCAGCCGTGACGGCCCCACCACGGCCTTCTGCTTCTCCACCCACTCGTCCTCGGTCACCACCATGTCCCGATTGCCGTTGAACTTGGCGATTCCATGCAGAAACGGATCGGTTCCATACTCGTCCTGCGTGAGCTTGCCGTCCTTGTTCTTGTCCAGTTTCTCGAGCCGCGACGAAAACGGCGACGTGCTTTCCGACCCGTAGCCGAACGTGAAAATGGTGTCGCCCGACACGGCCGGACTGGCGACGATGGCGAGGCTCAGCCCTTCCTGGGTCCACAGCCGTTTGCCGGTGGCGAGATCGTGTCCGCCGATCAATCCGCGGCCCGTCGTGACGATGGTGGGCGCGGCGCCTTTGCGCTCCCAGAGAAGCGGCGTGGCCCAGCTTTCGGCCTCGTCGCGGGGCGTCTTCCAGCGGATCTCGCCATTGCGTTTGTCGAAGGCGGCGATGAACGAGCCTTCTAATTGATCGGCGACGATCACGATGTGGTTGCCCGCCACGATCGGCGAACTGCCCAGGCCCATCGACGTCACGAAGGGGCCCAGCGGCGTCTTCCAACGCAGCTTGCCCGCCCCATCGTAGGAGAGCACGCCGTAGTCCTTGAAGAACACGTAGACGTTCTCTCCATCGGTGACCGGCGAGATCGCGGCGGGGTGGTTCAGCTTGTTGGCGATCTCGTCGCGCGACCGGTCCACCGCGCGCTCCCAGAGCAACTTGCCGGTCTTGCGATCGAAGCACTGCGTGTAGAGCTTGGTCCCGTCCGAGCCGGTAAGGAACACATGCTTGGCGGTGAGCACGGGCGACGACTTCCCAGGCCGGACCTCGCTCCGCCAGACGAGGTTCTTGCCGCCGCCGAATTCGGTGGGGTACCCTTTGGCGGTATCGACGCCGGAACCGTCGGGCCCGCGGAACCGGGACCAGTCGCCGGCCATGGCGGAGGCGGCTAGGCAGAGGGTGGCTAGGGCGCGAGGAATCGGCATGGTTATCGAGTGTATCACCACGCGCCCGTGCCGGCACTCGGGATCGCGATGCCCCGGGTCCGGGCGCGAACATCCGAGCCGCTGAGGGTTATTCGAGGCCGCCCTTTCGAAGAGACGGGGAGTCGCCACGGCGACGGTTGCGCACAGTCGTCCCCGCCAGTGCTCCGAGCATGTCATCGGAGCAAGCGGCTGACACGGCGGCCCAATCCCTCCGGAGCCGCCATCTCCCAGAACCGGGCCGAGTGGCCTGGTCAGCTCAGGTTCTTGGAGATGCCTTTCCTCGTTGCCGCGACTCGCTGAAGTGGGTTATAGATAGCAGTCCTTGTCTTGCCCGTTCCCTTTGGCCCGTTTTCAGGTGTCCCCCGAGGAACAATGGACGGATTCAGAGCACGACGGTGCCGGGCGAGACGGTCACGTGGTGTTCTGATCCAGACGGTACTCGGCCTAGGGCCCCGCCTCCGCTACTAGCGACCACCAACACCCGCTCAAAGAGGAGGCACGGAAGGTACCCATGGTTGTTCGACGGCAAAGACCATTCGGATCGTGTTGTCGGCATGAAGCGAAATTGCTGGCAGGTTCATGGAAACAGGCGGTTGAACGAGCCGAAAATCAAATGAGACGTGTATCCGTTTGCCGCGGCAAATCGGGCTAAAGCTGGACTCGAGAATTGCCCTAGAGGTGAATTGCTCGAGCTCAGGAGTGGGAGATCCCATCGTGAGATTAGTCGCACGGCCCTCTGGAGATATCTCGAAAGCAGCACTAACACGCCCCGCTTTCTTGCCTCTAAACCAGTACGGATCCAGCCCGTCCGGGCTACCAGGAAGGTGAAACTCCGTCACGCACTCCATTAGGCCACGGCGCTCGTCACCTGATCGGTCGGGCCGACAGGATGAGCTAAAAACCGCTGTCACTAAAAGAATCGTCGCGGATTGTCTGCGAGGCCTTGTCATCGCGTGTTCGACGCCCTCCCAACAGTTTTTCCACAGTTCTTCATGATCAGGTCATTGTTGCTCGTCTGCCTGGCCTTCACTGAATCAGCGCTCAGGAAACCATCGGGTCTGGCATGATGGGCGAGTTCGTGAAGGAGAACAAAAACGCGGTAACGGTCCGTGTTGGTCTGTATCGAGGTGATGGAACTAGTTGATCCATCGAGAGATCCACCTATATCCTGGAAGAAGCCCCCGGTTGTACTGACCAGTATGTCGATAAGGCCGCCCCCGTCGAGTTCGAACTGCTGGCCATTCGGAAGGTGCTGCGCGGTCGCTCCGGAAGTCTCGCCAGTTGCTGTGTGGTGCTCGTAGGTATCGATGGCATTTCGGACACCTTCTGGCCCGCTCCCCGCCCAGTTCTTCGAAAGCCAATTCAGGCAATCAGCGTCTGACAGGAGGCTAGCTGAGATGTGGTCATAAGTTCTCTTGATCAGGGCGTTGTCGCGACCAGCCCTCACATTAGCCCAGAACAGGCCGCGGACAACGTTGGAGCCCTGCCGAACAACTTCCAGCCCAATAGTCCCGCCAGATGTTAAACCCGCTGCCATGCATACCATGGGATCCGCAACTGGTGTGCCGTGGATATAACACGAGATCGGCTCCGCAGTCGGTCCGGTGGCAGGCGGCGGTTGACCGCTCGCGACTTGGTAGAATAGTCCAACCGGATCAAACCGATTTACCGGATCGCCCTCTACATAGGCATACCGATTCCACGACGCCGGATCGCCAGCCCCTGCACTCGCCCGATACGGATCCGAGGTGGCGAACCTTCCCACCCCCGGAGTGTAGTATCTCTGATCCGCATAATCGAGCCCCGTATCATTATCCCTATGATACGTCCCGAACTTCGTCTGATCATTCGGACTGCTCGACCCGTACTCTTGCCCATATGGCCGGAACTTCCGCACCACTGCCTCATCCGATCGGTACACGACCGATCCCAGCCGATCTGACGTCACCCACCCGCCATTCGTCCGCAGCAGTTTCCCGCCGAAGTAATAATTCTGCTCCCGCACCACCAACCGCATCGCCGAGCCCTGCCACCGGATCTCGTAGGTCCCGATCCGTCCGCCAGCCCCGTAGAAGTACACATGCTCCGTCGGCGTCGACCCGTTGTACAGGAACTGCCGCCAGACGCGCTTGTTACTCCCGTCATAGCCGTAATACTGCGTCCCTTGCGACAACCCGTTCGCCTGAGCCAGCCGGTTCTCCACATCGTACGCCCACTGGCTGGTGTCGCCGAGATAATTCCCATTGCCGTCATACGATCCCTGCGTCAGCCGGTTCGTGTTTTGATTCACGCCGATGGACTGCCCACCGATATTGCCCAAATTGCCGTAGCGGTCGTATCCGTACGACTCCGCCCAGCCCGCCGACGACGTGGCCGAAACCAAACGATTCAAGGCGTCATAGCCATAGGTGACCGTCTCGCCCGAGATCGTCATGTTCTGAACCCGTCCGCTGTTGGCCCCGGGAAATGAATATCCGAGCGTTACTCCCGGCGACGAAATTCCCGTCAACTGCTCGAGTATATTGTACGTCCTGGTCTCGCTACCGCCAGCCGAAGCCAGCGCGGCCAGCGTCCCGTCCACATTATACGTCGCGTTGGACACCCAGTCGCCCTGGCCGGGATTGGTCCCCATCTTCGACAACTGCCCCAGCGAATTGTAGCTGTAGAAGAACCCCTCCCCACCAGCCCCGGTGAACGAGCCTCCCGACTCCTGGTAGGCCACCGGATTCCGAAAGTAGGTCATCTTGCCCTCGGTGTCGTAATCGTACAGCGACTCCAATTCGCCGGAGCCCGTGCCGTTCGGACCCGGGGAGGTCAGTTTGAACCGCTTGGCCGTCATCAGGCCTCCCGCGGTGAACTTATAGGCGTCCTCGAACGTCCGGGTCCCGTTGAGTCCCCGCGTTCGGACCCCGCTAAGGCGGCCCCATCCGTTCGAGCTGTAGTTCGGGTCGATCGAGTTTCCCCCGTCGTAGAAGTACTCCGTCAGTTGATTGCCGTCCTCCACGTTCGTGCTCGTCCACCGGTGCGCCGCCGTCATGCGCCGGTTGGTGTCGTAATCATAGGTGACCCGCTGCCCTTTGGCATCCTTCTTCTCGATCAGCAGCCCGGCATTGTAGAAGTACTCCACCGTGCCATTCTCCGGGTTCGTCGCCTTCCACAACTGCCCGGACGAATAGTAGTCGAACGTGCGCGTCTGGATGCCCATGTAAACATGCCGGAGTTGCCCACGCTCGTTGTAGTCGTAGGTCGTCACCAGATTCGAACCTGTATTGACCGGATCGGGTTCCGTGACCGACGTCAAATTCCCCGCCGCGTCCATTTCGAACTTCTTCCATTTACCCGCCGGATCCGTCACCGTAACCGCATTGCCCTGATACGAATAAGTGGTCGACCCGGAGCCCGCCGGCTGGATCACCGCCGTCGTCCGCCTCATTTGGTCGTAGGTGTACTCCGTCCAGTACTGCGGATTCGCGCCCAGGTAGGGCCGCGAAACCCGCTTCACCCTACCTAGCGGCGAGCAGGCGCAGGGCTCGTACTGGGTATCCACCTGCGACACCGCGATATCCGTCGAGCCGCTCACATAGCCGGATTGCGTCAGAACCGTCCGCCCGAACCCGTCGTAATATTCTTTCGGCTCGTCGGCAGAATCTGTGGGTTTGAGTAGGCTGCCGGGGTGCCGAGGAAGCAATGCGTGGAGGGAGGCCGCGCTGTTGAAGTTGAGGAGGCTGGGTGCGCCTCCCGTTGGTCGGTCCCGGGGGTGCGGCGCAGGGTGCGGGCAGCGCCGAAGTAGTCGAAGTTGAGAAGGCTGGGTGCGCCTCCCGTTGGTCGGTCCCGGGAGGCGGTGCAGGGTGTGGGCAGCACCGAAGTTGTCGAAGTTGAGAAGGCTGGGTGCGCCTCCCGTTGGTCGGTTGCGGGGTGCGGGCGCCGAAGCCGGGCGCAGAGTCGAATAGCCGGCGACCACCGTGTTGGAGTAGTCTTGGCTTTGGGAGAAAAAACAGTCCAGACGGAGGGGACCGGCTATTCAACTCCAGCTTAAGACGATCCTGAACCGCGTGCAACCCATCGTGGGATTCGTGTATGCGGCAGTGGCGTTTCGGGACAATTCGAAGGGGCAGCGCGAGATCGACATCGGGATCAGGCCGCACCGGGGGATTGCGGCGAAATGCTCGCGATGCCGGCTCCCGGCTCCGGGCTACGACCGGCTGGAGGAACGAAGGTGGCTGTTCGTGCCGTTGTGGAACATCCCGGTGTATCTGCGCTACCGCCCCAGGCGGGTGCAATGCCGCGAGCATGGAGTGGTGGTGGAACAGATGCCGTGGAGCGATGGCAAGCGGCCGGTGGCGTTGGCGATGATGGACGTCTTGGCGCACTGGGCGCGGCATCTGAGTTGGCGGGAAACGGCGCGAGCGTTCCGGACCAGTTGGGAGGCGGTCTACCGGTCGGTGGAGTGGATGGTGGAGTATGGACTGGCCAACCGGGTCTTGCAAGGAGTGGAAGCGATCGGGGTGGACGAAATCCACTGGGGCCGGGGGAAGAAAGCGGACAACTTCCTGACGGTGATCTACCAGATCGACGCCGGCTGCCGTCGTCTGTTGTGGGTGGGCCGCCGGCGGACGAAGGCGGCATTGCGGAAGGGGCTGAAGACGCTGGGGCCGGAGGTGGTCAAGCAAATTCGCTTCGTGTGCAGCGACATGTGGAAAGCGTACCTGACCGTGCTGGCGTCCGAAGTCAAGCAAGCGATCCATGTGCTGGACCGCTTCCACATTGTGAGCCATCTGAATGCCGCGCTGGATCAGGTGCGGCGAGCCGAAAGCACACGCCTTCGAGCCAGTCACAAGGAAGAGGCGGCGGGGTTGAAGAATATGCGGTGGAAGCTGCTGCGCCGGGGCAGCCGGGTGTTGGGAAAAGCGAGAGCGAAGATCAAGGCGCTGTTGGCCAGTCAAGCAGACACCGGCAAGGCGTGGCTGCTGAAGGAGACGTTCTCCCACTTCTGGACGTACAAGTCGGTGGTCTGGGCCTCGGCGTTCCTCGACTACTGGTGCGAGTGCGCCACGCGCAGCCGCCTGGAGCCGATGAAGAAAATGGCGCGGATGCTGCGCAATCACCAGCCCCTGATCCTGAACTGGTTTCGCGCCAAGGGTGAGATCTCGAGTGGCCCGGTGGAGGGGATGA
>SXGT01302929.1_pt1 | contig 22082 bp, 13 predicted proteins | sample 3176221 | NCBI WGS metagenome assembly SXGT01 (sample SAMN11356862, study PRJNA531348) | freshwater metagenome | isolation source: freshwater sample F1-120 | place: China: Fuxian Lake, Yuxi | collected 2017-12-25
CTAGCGCGGCGAGCGTCAGCCGCCAGCGCGGGGCGCAGCGCCGCTGCATCAGAAGGCGCTTGCGGTCATCCATCACGTTGGTCGACATAGATGGCCTTGCCTTCCCTCGCTCCGCCGGGTTCATGGAAGGCATCGCCTTGCCCTCAGCCCCCCCCGTGGTCGTGCATGGGTTGCTGCTGACCTAAAGCGCCGTCGGCGGACAAAAGCAGTGTCAGCGCGGTTATCCGAACGCGGCACGGACGGTCCACCCGCGATGGCCAACTGACGCTCCATCGCAAGAAAGTCACGGCCCGCGGCCGCGCTCACCAGTCCAGTTGGGGCGCGGCAGCACCTCGCCTGTTCCCGCCCGCTCGACGAGGCAGTCACCCCAAGGTCGCCACCACCGGCGCGTGGTCGCTGGGCTTGTCGCCGTCGCGGGCGGCGAGGTCGATCTCGACGGCGGTGCAGGCGGAGAGCGCGGCGGGGCTCATCAGGATGTGGTCGATGCGCAGGCCGGCCTTGCGCTGGAAGCCGCGCGTGCGGAAGTCCCACCAGGTGTAGTGGCCGCCTTCGGCGTGGAACTTGCGGAAGGCATCGGCGAGGCCGGCGGAGCACAGGTCGCGCAGCGCCGCGCGCTCGGGCGTGCTGCACAGGATCTTCTCGCGCCACAGGTCCGGATCGTGCACGTCGAGGTCGTCGAAGGTGACGTTGAAGTCGCCCAGCACCACGACCTTCTCGCCCATGTCAAAACGCCTTGACACAAAGTCCTTCAACTTGGCGAGGAAGGCCAGCTTGTCGTGCCAGCGCGGGTGGCCGACCTCCATGCCGTTGATCACGTAGGCGTTGACGAGGCAGACGTCCTCGACCGTGGCGCTGATGACGCGCGCTTCGTTCGCGCCCCCTTCGTCCACGCCGTCCACTCCCTCTCCATCGCCGTCGAAGCCGCGCACGACGTCCTCGATGCGGCGACGCGCGAGGATGGCGACGCCGTTGTAGGTCTTCTGGCCGTGGACGGCGCAGTTGTAGCCGGCGTCCTGGATGGGCTCCCAGGGGAACTGGTCGTCCAGGCACTTGATCTCCTGCAGCGCGACGATGTCGGGCTTGGCGCGCTCGAGCCAGTCGAGCACGCGCGGCAGGCGGGCGCGGACCGAGTTGACGTTCCAGGTGGCGCTGCGCATGGGAGGGGGATGGTACCGATGCTGGCCCCGGTGATTGTGCGCGTTTTGGTCGGGCCGCCGGGCGCGCAGCGCGTTGTTTGGCGAAAATTCCGCGTTGCCTGCCACGGTCAAAGTGGCCCCGTGCGTCCATGGTGTATGGCGGTGTGAATCCGCTGCCATTCCACGGCCCTACAACGCACGGCAAGTGCGCTGCGAGCGCCCAGGAGCCGTGCAACGAGCGCCAGAGGGCTGAAGACGCCGTGGATGCCCAGCCAGCTGTTCAGATCCGCTCGACGAGCTGCCTCGCGTGCTACGCGTGTCCAATCCACCTAGCCCAATCCACCAATCACGGGTGTGGACGCACCGACGCAACGCAGCCACCGGGGGCAGGGCGCATGCGGGTGGGGTGTTGGAACCCGCTAGCACGGACGGAACACGAGTCCCGCCAAGGACTGACGAGGCGTCATGGTGCCCCAAGAGCGATCTCCGCGGATCGCGCGTGAAGTTCCAACCAGGGCTCGGGCTGGTCGACCTTTGGGGGTAGCCCTTCTTGTATGGACGCATGGCGGGAGCCCTTCGGCAGCAGCCAGCGGCCTTTTTTGGCCAATTACGGGCCCATGCTGCGCACAATCACAGGGGCCAGCATCCCCGCGCTTCCTTGCGCCCCCTCCCCGACCTATTCTCTCCTCAGATCCGACCACCTCACCCCGGCGCGCGATCCCCGCAGCGCCCGCTCCTTGCCAACCCTCGCCCGCCCCGCCCGCCCAAGCCGGCGCCGCAGGCCCCACCACCGCGCGCCACGGCGCGCACACCTAAAAAGCCAGTGACTCCCTCATTCCAGAAGCCGTCCCGCCGCCGCGGCGGACCGGGACCGCGATCCTCCTCCGCCTCGAAGCCCGCGCCCGATGTGGCGCCGCTGCAACCCTCGACCGACGTCCCGGACATCCAGGCCTTCACCGAGTTCGCCTTGGGCGAACAGATCCAGGCCTCGATCGCGGGCATGGGCATCGTCTCGCCCACGCCGATCCAGCGGTTGGCCATCAACCCCGTACTGGGCGGTCGCGACGTGATCGCCAAGGCCGAGACGGGAACCGGCAAGACGCTGGCCTTCGGCGCGCCGATGATGGCGAAGATCGATCCGTCGCGCTCCTCGGTGCTGGGATTGGTGCTGACGCCGACGCGCGAGTTGGCCGAGCAGGTGCACAGCGTGCTCAAGCAATTGGGCGAGGCACGCGGCATCAAGCTGGCGCTGGTCGTCGGCGGCGAGCCGATGGAGCCGCAGGTCAAGGCGCTGCAGTCGGGCGCGCAGGTCGTGGTCGGCACGCCCGGCCGCGTGATGGACCTGCAGCGTCAAAAATTCTTGTCGTTCCCGTGGACCGAGTTCGCGGTGCTCGACGAGGCCGACGAGATGCTCGAGATCGGCTTCCTGGACGACGTGAAGCAGATCTTCTCGACGCTGCCCGACGAGCGGCAGACGCTGCTGTTCTCGGCCACCTTCCCGCCGGAGCTCCTGCGCCTGGCGCGGGCGCACACCAAGGAGCCGGTCGAGGTCGCCACGTCGATGGGCGTCAAGACCGCCGAGACGATCGAGCAGTCGTGGATGAAGGTCTCCGACGACGACCGCGCCATGGCGTTGATCCGGATCATCGAGCAGAGCGAGCCGGAGGACGTGATGCTGGTCTTCTGCGACCGGCGCACCGAGGTCGACCGCTTGATGCGGCGCCTCGAACGCCTGCCGTTCTCCATCAAGGCGCTGCATGGCGGCTACGACCAACCGGCGAGGTTCCGCGTGATGAGCGCGTTCCGCACGGGCGAGGTCAAGGCGCTGGTGGCGACCGACGTCGCCTCGCGCGGACTCGATGTCAAGCACGTCACCATGGTGGTGAACTACTCGGCGCCGCAGGACATCACCGACTACACCCACCGCATCGGCCGCACGGGTCGCGCCGGCCGCACCGGCCGCGCCATCACCATCGTCGGCGACAGCGACATGCGCCGCTGGCGCTTCATCCAGAAGGACGCCACCTTCCCCATCGCCGAGGTGTCGATGCCGGGACCCACGGGGCGCGGCGGACCTTGGCGCGATCGACGCGAAGAAGAGCCGCGACCGCGACGTGAGGAGGCGCCCCGGCCCGACCGCGAGGAAGCGGTACGCGTGGACGACTTCGGCGGCGGCTTGGAGCGCGACGAGCGCCCCGCGCAGCGCGACGAGCGCCCCGCGCGGCGGGATGACCGCCCTGCACCGCGCGAGGACCGACCTGTGCAACGCGAGGAACGACCCGCGAGGCGCGAAGAGGAGGGACGCAGCGGCCGGAATGAGCGCGCAGGCCGTGGCGAGCGGGGAGGTCGCGTGGACGAAGCTTCGCGGCGAGCGCCCTTGCGCGCACGAGACGCGGACCACGCTCGAGGACGACACGACGAGGGTCAGGGTGCGCGCCGCGACGAACGCAGCGCAGGCTCTGGGCTCGAAGCAGGGTCGACGCGCGGAGCAAGCCATGGCCGCGACAGCGAACGCGGACGAAGTGATGCTGCAGGACGCGGGGACCGGCCGCGTGACGATCGGCCCCGTGACGATCGGCCCCGTGACGATAGACCCCGTGACGATAGACCCCGTGACGATAGACCGCGCGGCGAGAGCATTGATCGCGACCTGCGCGGAGGGCGTGGCCCCAACCGTGACGAACGCTTGGCGCCGCGTGGACGCTCCGACGAGCGTGCGCGTCACCGTGACGAGGACCGCCCGCGCTCGCGCGAGGACGAACGGCCACGTAGGGAAGATGACCTACCGCGGCGCTACGAGGGCCCGCGGCGCGAGGGCACTCACTCGCGCCAGACTGAGCCTCTGGGCGCCGATGACCGTGGTGGCGCCTGGCGCGATGACCACCGCACGCGCCAGTCCATGCACGACGAGCGAGGCGAGCGCGGTGGCGAGCGCCACAGCGCCAGTTGGCGCGAAGGCGATGCCTCCGTCCGTCGTGTCGATGAGGGCGGCCGGCGTGAACAAGCTCGTCGCGATGACGATCGAGATCGACGCGGTCCGCTCGAACGCGAAGCGCCTCGTCGCGAAGATGGCCGTCGCGAAGGTGCTCACCGAGGCGACGCCCGTCGCGATGAGGGCAGGCGCGAAGATCCGCGCGGCTACGATCCGCGGCGTGAGGAAAGCCGCAGGGAACATGCGCCCAGGGAGCACGCACCCAGCGAAGAAGGCCGCAGAGAGCGAGGACACAGCGAGGACGGACGCGGCGGTGTTGGTCGCTCTCGGGAGGAACGAGGCGGACGCGAGTTGCCGCGCAGCGAGGGTCGTCGAGGTGGCGCGGCAGCGCCCACCAACCGGCCGGACCGACATCGGGCTGGACGCGACCAGGGCGAACGCGACCACGGCGGTCGCGCGCGAGGCGAGGGACCGCGGAGGGATGAGCGCGATGCACGCGGTGGACGCGACGAGCGGCCTCGCCACTCGAGCGCACCCTCTGCCGCGGCTCCAGCGCGCGAGGTGCGGCCGGCGCCTCGTCCCGCACCGCCTCCGGCGGTCGACGACGGCGACTTCGGGACCTTCCTCGACTGAAGTTCGAACGCCCGGATGCTCCCGCTAGCGGGCGAAACGCGACCACGACCGTCCACGACGGGCGTGGTCGTCGTCTATGATGATCCACATCGCGACCCAAGCATGACTCGCCCGCAGAAGCCCTACACGATCACCTTCCTGCCCGCCAACGCGACCGTGCAGGTCGACCCGGCGAGGGTCCCCTACGACAGGCACGGCAAGCCCGGTTCGATCCTCGAGATCGCCATGGGGCACGACGTGGAGATCGACCATGCCTGCGGTGGCGTGGCGGCGTGCTCCACCTGCCATGTCGTCGTGAAGTCGGGCTTCGAGTCGATCGCCCCCGCCGAAGAGCAGGAGGAGGACATGCTCGACACCGCGCCGGGGCTCACGCCGCGTTCGCGCCTCGCCTGCCAGGCCGTGCCCAGCGGCGCCTGCGACATCGTCGTCGTGGTTCCCTCGTGGAACCGCAACCACGCCAGGGAGGGCGACCACTGATGGAGGCTCGCCTCGCCAACCCGCGCGGGTTCTGCGCCGGAGTCGATCGCGCCATCGAGATCGTCGAGAAGGCGCTCGAGATCCATGGCGCGCCGGTCTTCGTCCTGCACGAGATCGTGCACAACCGCCGTGTCGTGCAGGACCTGTCTGCGCGTGGAGTCAAGTTCGTCAACGACCTCGTCGAGGTGCCCGAAGGCTCGGTGACCATCTTCTCGGCGCACGGAGTGTCGGATGTCGTCGTGGCGAGCGCCAAGGCGCGACGGCTGCGCATCATCGACGCGACCTGTCCGTTGGTGACGAAGGTCCACCTGCAGGCGCAAAACTACGTGTCCAAGGGCAGCGAGCTGATCCTCATCGGCCACCCCGGGCACCCCGAGGTCGAGGGCACGCGCGGACGCATCGAGGGCAAGGTGCATGTGCTGTCGACCGTCGCCGAGGTCGAGGCGCTCGTGGTCGACGATCCGTCGAGCCTCGCCTACGTCACGCAAACGACGCTCTCCATCGACGACACGCGCGAAGTCATCGACGCCTTGGTGCGCCGCTTCCCGCACATCGTCGGACCGGAGTTGAAGGACATCTGCTACGCCACCCAGAACCGCCAGAACGCGGTCAAGCAGCTAGTGGACGGACGCATCGACATGCTGCTCGTCATCGGTTCGAGGAACAGCAGCAACTCGAACCGCCTGGCGGAACTCGGCGTGCGCTCGGGCGTGCGCAGCCACCTGATCGACGACGCCAGCGAGATCCGGCCGGAGTGGCTGGTCGGCGCTCGCGCGATCGGCGTCACCGCCGGAGCCAGCGCACCCGAGCAGTTGGTGCAGGAGGTGCTCGAACGCCTGCGCGAACTGGGCGTCGAGCGCGTAGAGGAGCTCGAGGGCGAGAGCGAGACGACCGTGTTCAAGTTGCCCGACTTGCTGGCCAAGGGCTGAAGGCTGCAAGCCCCATGATCATCGCCCTCGCCCTGCTTGCATCGTCCGCGCCAGCCAACGCCCAAGGCGTCGACAAGCCCGATCCGCTGGATGCCATCGTCGCCGAAGCCGAGCGCGACGCGCGCGAGGGCCGCTACGACAAGGCGCGCGCCGCGTATATCGCCTTGGCGCGCAAGCACCCCGGGACGCCGCAGGGGCTGCTCGGCGAGAAGCGCTCGCGCCCCAGCGCCTACCTGGGCTGGGCGCCCGTCGAGGAAACCGGGCCGTCGGCGAACCGCGTCGACATCGTCTTCATGGGCGATGGCTACGAATGGGAGAGCCTCAAGGCCTTCGACAAGCTGGCCGAGGACGCCGCCACCGTGCTGGCGCGCGACGAGGTCGTGCGCGAGTACGCCAACTACTTCAACTTCGCGCGCGCCGTGCTCGTGTCGGCCGACAACGGCGTCGACGGGTTCGGTCGCGACTACGACACGCCGCTCGGCGCCAAGACCTTGGGCACCTTCGCCGGCCACGTCGGCATCGATCAAGCCAAGGTGCGCGAGGTGCTGGGCCAGATGCCGGAGCACGATGGACAGGCCATCGTGTTCGTGAGGAACGGAGTGCTGGGCACCGGCGGCAGCGGCGTCGCCGTCATTGGTGGTCGCGAAATGAAGACCATGGTGCACGAGTTCGGCCACAGCTTCGCCGGACTGCACGACGAGTACCAGACGCAGACCGGCCACGGCGGTGGCGGCGGCGTGCCCAACAGCCTGAACGTCGCGTCGCTGGCGGATCCCAAGCTCGTGCCATGGGCGCACTGGATCGCGGCCAAGCACCCGCAGGTCGGCGTGCACGAAGGCGCCGCCAGCCGCGTCAAGGGCGCTTGGCGTCCGACGGCCAACGGCTGCATCATGGACAGCGCCGAGTCTTTCTGCGTCGTCTGCCGCGAGGCGCTCGTCCTGCGCATCCACGAGTTCGTCGACCCCATCGACTCGTGCAGCCCCGAGCCGCAGGCCCAGCGCGTCAAGGTCCCCCACCAAGTCGGCCCGGAAGGCTTCGTGGCCACGGTGCAGGCCATGCGACCGGCGCGCCACCAGTTGGAGGTCGAGTGGTACCTGCTGCCGGAGCGGCACTTCGCGCGCACCGGCGACGCTCCGAGCGTGCGCGACGACGATGGTGGCGCTCCGACGCGATCGCGCACTCGCAAGGGTCGTCCGCTGGCCGACCTGCGCGCCCAGCCGGTGGCGACCTCGCGGGGCAAGGCGGATGGATCGCACAAGCACACGGTCCTGCCGAAGGACCTCGAGCCCGGCGTGTGGCGCCTCGTTTGCCGCGTGAAGGACACCACGCTGCTGCGTGGCGAGAAGTTCCCTTGGGTGCTGAAGGACGGAGAGTCGCTGCTTTCGTCGGAACGCGGCTGGTGGATCGAAGTCCCGCCACGTTGAGGCGTCGTCGGACCTAGGCGCGCGCGAGCGCCAAGCGCACCACGCCGGGCAAGCGCAGCGTGGCGTCGGCACGCACGAAGGGCGCGAGTCCCGCGCGCATGTGCCGCAACGCGCGTTCGCCAGCCGCGACGCCATGCTCTTCGACGCCCTTCTTCCACTGGCTGGACATCTCGCGCTCGAACGCCAAGCACTCCTCCAGCGAATTGAAGCGGAACTCGAGCTCGAGTCCCTCCGAGAGCTCGACCACGAAGCCCGCCGCGTGCAGGCGTTCCTCCATCGCGCCGGCGCGACCGAAGCGCATGGGTCCGGGCAGGTCCTCGTGCGGCGTTGGCGCACCGAACGCGACGTGGCATGCTTCGGCTTGCAGCGCGAGGAACGGCACGCGCGCGGGTTCGGCCCACCACGAGAGGGCGAGCGGCGCGCCAGGCACGAGGTGCGCGCGAGTGGCGCTCAGCGCCCGCACCGGATCGGGCATGAGCATGTAGCCCCAACGCGACACGGCGCCGTCGAAGCGTTCACCGGGCAGATCGAGCAGCTCGGCATCGGCCTCGACGAAGCGCACCTGCGCGATTCCAGCCTGCGCGGCGCGCTTGCGTGCGCGCGCCACCATGTCCGGCGCGAAGTCCAGACCCACCACCGCACCGCCGGATCCGACGACGCGCGCCGCTGTCAACGCCGGTTCGCCCAAGCCGGAGGCGACATCCAAGACGCGCGAGCCGGGCTTCGCGCCCGACAACTCCACCAACCGCTCGTTCAAGCGCTGCGCGCCGACTTCGAACACGCGCCACCAGCGCTCCCAAGGCTCGGCAGCGGCGGACCAGGCGGCGCGCTGCATGTCCTTGAAGCCTTCCGGCAACGCGCGCGCGCTCAACGCCGGATCCTCGCGTAGTCGAGGCGCCCCGGGCCCATCGGCAACGGCGCTGCGCCGTCCTCCAGCTGCAAGGGCTCGAGCATCAAGCCGGTCGCGTCGATGCGCTCGAGTTCGCGGTGCGGGAGCAGCGGCCGCAATCGCACCAGCGAGCCGGACCCGCGCGTCTCGAGCAAGGCCAGTTCCAAGCCCGGTCCTTCGATGGATGCGCGCACGAACGGGGCGAGCAACCCGCACTTGGCTTGACGGCTGCCGTCGGAATCGCGCGACAAGGCCAAGGCCGCCTGCCACGGCGGCACGCCGCCTGCCTTCGTCTGCACAGCCAGCATCGGAGCGGCCGCAAGTTGCATGGCGGCCAGCTGGGTCAACTGGCCGCGACGCGCGCCATCCTCGAACGCGCACAACGAAAGGCGCGCGCGCTCGGCGGGCAGCTCCAATCCGACCGAGTGCGAGTCGACGCCATGGCGCACCTGCGCGACGACGCCCGTGGAGAGATCGACGCGCGCGCAATCGGCACCCACCAGCGCCAAGCCCACGAGTCCGTCCCCCAACGCGAACCAATCGTCGAAGCGCACGCCTTGCGCGTCGCGCGGAGGCAACTGGCCCGCGTCGAGCACCAGACCGCGCATCCATGCGCGAAAGGACTGCGGGACGACGATCTCGAGTCCTAGCGGCGCGACGCCGACATGCTCGAGGCGCAGGCTCGACTCGCCCGCGTGCAAGGAGATCCCGATGCGCGCCGCCGACGCGCCATCGCCGATGACCACTTCGAGCAACGTGCGCAGCGGTCCCGATTCGAGCACGCGCCATGTGCCTCGCTCGCCAAGGCGCAGCGGAGCGGCCAGCAGTTCGCGGCCACTGGGCTTGTGGACGAACGACTCGATCGCCACGGCTCCGTCCATGCGCGACGGCGCCATGCGAAACGCCACGAGCTCGTTCTCGAAGCTCGCGCCGGAGCCCGCCGAGCCGGATTCGCGCCGCGCTTGGCGCGGAGAGACGCGCACGACGGCATGGCCCAACGCGGGCAATGGCACTCGCGCCAACGTGCCGCCGCTCGCCGTGCGTTGGCTGGAAAGCACTGCGCCCGCGTGGTCGACGACCTCGACCACGCCCGACAACTCCAGCCAAGCGATGCGCTCGAAGGGCAGCGTGTTCCAGACGACCACGGGCACTCCCGACCCACTGGTGTCGATGGCGCCAGCATGCGCGAGGAGCACTTCGCGCTCTTGGGCGAAGGCGCGCGAGCCGAGTCGGGCGAGCGCGTCCGCGTCCTCGCCCGCATCCCAGCGCTCCATCCATGCGGCGCGCGACGGCGCGACGCCGATGTCCGCGCCGTGTTGGGCGCCAAGCCCAGCCAACAGCTCGTGGCGAGCCAGCACGGACTCGACTCGGCGCACGGCGACCAGCCGCGTCTCCGCTTCGCGATCCAACGCGAGCGGCGGACGTTCCTTCCATTCGCCCTTCACCAACCCCGCGATGGCCGCCTCCAGCTCGCCGGCGGAAGCACCCACGATGCGCGGCGCCAGCTCGCATTCGCGCCAACGGGCGAGGGCTTGCAGCATCGCCGCATCGCCTGCTCCGCCCAGTTCGACCAGCACCAGCGCCACGGACTCGCCGCCTTGGCGGGACGCCACGAAGGCGCGCCACCAACCCTCGTCGAGGGTCGGCACGCCGCCCAAGTCCGCGTGCGGGGTCGCCAGCCACGTGGCGCCGCCGTCGGCGGCAACCCAGCGCTCGTTGCCCCCCGGCCGTCCGCGCGCCGCGCCACGCGCGACGAGTTGCTCGATGCCCGCCGACTCGCAGACGCGCGCCAAGACGCGCGAGAGCTGCGGATCGCCATCGAACACGGCGAAGCGCGCCACGCCAGGCGGCAGGGCGCGCGCGGCCTGTTCGACTCCGCGCACGACCATGCCAGCCGTCCATTGCATGGCCGTCGCGTTGGTGCGCACGCGCAAGGCATCGGGCAGGATCAAGCCGCGCGCGGCGAGTTCCTCGGCGAAACCGCGGGCTGTGTCAGGCAAACTTGACAAGTCGCCCGCGCCGACTCCGAGCAACGGCAAGCCTGCCGCGGCCGCCGAGCGCAACGCCGGCTCGAGCGCCGCACCGGAGGCTGGCACGGCGACGAAGGCGACCGACAAGCCGGCCAACTCGGGACGCCGCGCGAGCAGCCCCTCGACGCGGCGCGACGCCAAGGCCTCGACCAACGGTGGATCACGACGCAGGAAGGCCTCGTGGACCTCCTGCAAGGACTCGTCCTCGCCCGCGAACTCGAAGAAGGTCGAGCCGGTGGCGTGGAGGGCTTCCCAACGCGCCAAGGCGGCGCGGGCCGAGTCCGACAACCATGCGGCGTCGCGTCGCTCGGCGGCAAGGAACGCTCGCACGAAACGGTGGTCGGAGCCACCGGCGCGCACGAGTCGCAGCGTGGCGCCGTGCAGGCGCAGGCGGCCCTCGCGCGGCAACTCGAGGCCACGCACGCCGAAGTCCGCCGCCAGCGCGCGGTGCACCAGCCAGCGCCCGTCGCCCAACGGCAACACCCCACCCGCGGCGGGATCAAGCCGCAGGCGCGCCGGACGACGCTCGCCTTGCGTGCCGAGCACGACCAATTCGCAGTCGAAGGGCTCGGCCGGAGCCTCGATGCACAGCCATGCGTCGTAGGATCTGCCGCCATCGAGCGGCGCGAAGGAGAGCAGCTCGCCGGCGGCCGAGATCGCGCGATCCGACGGAGCGAGGCGCATGAGCACGCCGTCGCCCAGCACGCACAAGGGGTCGCTTTCGAGGCCGCGCGAGCGTCGCGGGCCGAAGTCGATCGGCAACCAAGGATCGCCGACGACGGCGCCGGGAGGCAAGGCCAGTGGCGCGGTTGCTGCAGCACCACCGTCGGCGAGCGCGACATGCGCGCTGTTGCCTTCGTCGTGCCGCTGGAGCGCGTGCAAGCCCGCGACGGCCGGCGAAAGCGGCTCGCGGCGGCCGTCGGCTGCACGCAGCTCGATGGATGCGAAGCGGGCAAGGCTCGCGCCGACCTCCTGCGAGCGCGCCACGAAGCGCGCCGCGATCAGCTCCCGCCCGGCGTGCTCGTCGAGCGGCACCTCGACCACGCGCTCGCCCTCGCGCGCATCGCGCGTCACGGCCTGCGTCAGGCCGCCGTCCGACCAGGCAAGCTCGACACCACACCGCAGTGCACGCACACCGTCGTCGTCCAACGCATACACCAAGCGGTCGCCGAGGGCCGCGCGCCAAGTGGGCGTCGAGAGCGGCAACTGCGGATCGCGCCACTCGCCCGCCTCGCGCGCTCCGAGGAAGGCGTGGGCTCCGCCAGCGAGGGGCGGCAGCCGCGCTGGCGGCAGTCCCGGCTCAGGTGCTTCGCGGACCTGGCAGGCGACGAGGGCCAGGCAGAGGATCAGCTTGGTGGCGGTGCGAATGGAGAGCAGACTGTGGCTCATGCGAGTTGGATGCACGTGCCTGCCGGAGGCGCGGACCGGCAGCCCACGATGGATCGCCACTCACTCTACGAAGCCGCGGTGCAGGATGCCGAGCAACTGTGCGCGTTCCTTGAACGCCTGCATGGAGCCGGCCCTTCGCGCCTCGGCGAAGACTGCTGCGGCACCGCTCTGCTGGCTCGCACCTTCGTGGCCCGCGCGCCCGGACGCGACGCCGTGGCGCTGGATCTCGATCCGGTGGTCCTCGCGCGCGCGTGCGCCCCGGGCGTGGTTCGCGTGCATGGCGACTTGCGCGCGAACCTCGAGCTCCCGACCTGCGATCTCGTCCACCTCGGGAACTTCTCGGTCGGCTACCTGCGCACGCGCGCGGAACTGCTCGGGTACCTTGACCGGACTCGGCGACGCCTCGCGCCCGGCGGCGTGCTGACCCTCGACACCTACGGCGGAGCTCGAGCGTACCAGCGCGGCGTCATCGAGCGTCGACGCGTCTTGCGGGATGGCAGCGTGGTCGAGGCGCGTTTCGAGCGGGTCGAATGCGATCCGCTGCGCGCGCGCGTCGTCGACCACCTGCACTTGCGCCGCCGCTTGGGAGCGGCCGTGCTCGACGACCACCCGCGCGCGTTCATCTACGAGTGGCGGCTTTGGACGCCCATGGAGCTGGTCGAGGCCGTCGAGGAGGCTGGCTTCGCCGGGTGGCGCTGGCACGCGGAGCTGGGCAGCGGGCGCGCGGGCGTGTCGGGCGCCGACCTCGACGAGGAGTGGGTGGTCCTGATGGAAGTCAGTCGCGGACCAACTTGAGCAAGAACGGCATGGACGCCGACGGCAAGGGCACGAAGCGCAACGCGACCACCTGTTCCCCCGCCGGCGGCACGACGACGCGTTTCGCCATGAAGCTGCGCGTGTCGTCGGGCAGGTCGTCCTTCTTCCACTTGCCCGCCCAACCGACCTGCACCTCGGCCGCGAGCAACGCAGCGCGCGCAGGCGGCTCGTCGCCGACGAGCACTTGCCACGCGAGGCCGATGTCGGCGTCCTGCTTGCCGAAGCGAAGGTCGAGCGACAACGGCTCGTCGCCCGGGTTCGCGAGGCGCAGCTCGATCTCGTGCTCGACGAGGTAGTTGCCGATCGTCTCGGGATGCACGTAGGGCGGATGCAACAGCATCGGCGCGGTCTGGCGCGCATCCGGGCACTCGCTCGTCTGCACGGCCGGAGCCGCCATGAGGAACGACAGCCCATCCGCGTCGATACGCGTGGCGTCGAGACGCGCGCCGCCGCGCCAAAGGAAGTTGCGCGAGACCCCGCTGACGCGACGCACATGGCACTTGGGCGGAACAACGGACAAGTCCATCGTCTCCTGCGACCGCGCGCCACGCGCCAACAGCGCCTCGCAAGCCTCCGAAAGCTCGTGGAGCGGCGTCGACGCTCCGACGGCGACGACATGCACCTCGACGCGGGCGGCGCCACCCGACGCGGCGGCAAGTTCGGCGCGCACGAGGCCGTTCACGAAACCCGAGGTCGTCGCGTCGACGCCGGCCTGCTTGGCTTGCAGGCAGGGCGTCCAACCGATCGCGCGGCCTTGCCGCGGGCCGAGGCGCACGCTCTCGAGTGGACGCGTCCACGATCCCTCCAACAAGGCGCGACCCAACTGGACCTCCGGACCATCGAGCTCGGCGAACGGGCCGTCCGTGGCCATCGCTTGTCGCGGTTCGACCAGCACGTCCTCGCCCAGTAGGTTCTTCGCGTACACCACGATGCGCACGCTCTGGCGCGCGTCCTCCGGGTCGCGCACGAAGTGGTAGAGGAACACCTCGAACGCGCCATCGATGCCGGCGAAGCCAGCGGAAAGCTGCGTGCGCATCGCCTCGGGCACGCCGCGGCCATCCTGCATGTCGAACGGCGGCAGCACCTTGGTCGTCGAATAGAGCACGCCCACGCCACGGAACAGCTCGGGCAGGTCCGAGTCGATGCGCAAGGGCCAATCGGCGCGCGGCACGAGCACGCCCGGCAGCAGGTAGCCGCTGCAACGCGTGCACTCGTCGACGCCGCGAAGGGCGACGAGGGGCGTCCAGCGAGCCTCGGCCGCGGGCACTTGAGCGGCGGCGGCGAGCAGCGTGGCGAATGCGATCATGGCGCGAGCGGATCGTTGTGCCCCGCTCGCAAGCGCAGGGCGGACTTGAGCGCCGCCTCGGCGAGGGGCCGAGATGCGTCCTTGGACTCGAAAAGGGCCTGCAGTCGCGCGGCGATCATGGAACGGGATCGGTCGTAGCCGTGCCAGCCGAGCGCCTCGGCCGCGGCGATGCGCGCGGCCACGGGACGCGAGGAGTCCTCCGCCAACGCCAAGAGCGGCGGCACGGCGCGCTGCACGCGATGAACGCGGAAGCGGCGCGCCGACTCGACCAGCTTGCGTACGGCGCACGAGGGATCGGACAGCGCGGCCAGCTCGTCGGCGAAGGCTCGCAGCGGGGACTGCGCGAGTTCCTCGAGCTCCGCGCGCACGCCGGGGGCATCGAGGCGCGGGCCGAGATGCTGGGCGAGATCCGCCAGCTCGGCGCGCACGATGTCCGGATGCAGGCGACGCAGGCCTTCGCGGGCGTCGAAGGCCACGCGCGGCGATGGATCGAACAACGCGGCCAAGGCCAAGAGGCGGATGTGCTCGGTCTCCCCCACCTCGACCATCAGCTCGATCGCCTTGCGACGCAGCAGTTCGTTGCCGTCGCGCGCGACAAGTTCCAGCACGCCGGCGAAGTCGTCTGAACGCGTGGCGGCCAAGGCGCGCAACGCCTGCAGCCGCACGCAGGCGGCCGGGTCGCGCTGCAGCAGCTGGCGCGCGGCATCGTTGGACAAGGCGCCGCGACGGGCCAGCATCCACGTCGCCTGTTCGCGTTCGCGCGCGCCGACGCCGGTGGCGCCGAGCAACGCGGAGAGCTGGTCGTTCGACCATGCCGCCTCGGCCCAGGGATCGACGGGAACGCCGCCACGCGCCGTGGCGAAGCCGAAGGTCCCGTCGCCAAGGCATTGCGACTCGAGGAAGGGACTGCGCTTGTGCCACCGGCCGAGCCACTCTCCGGAGGCGATTTGGCCGAGATGTTCCTCGGCGACGATGTCCTGCGAGACATCGACCGAGTTCGCCATGACCACGCGGGTCGCACCGCCCTCCAACCAAGCCGTGGCGACATCGCCCTCGCGCTGGAAGGCGCCCATGAAGCACTGGTCGAGCAAGGCCACCTTGGCGCGTGGACGCGCGGACCGCACTCCGGAGGCATCGAGCACCAACGCGGCGGCGTGAGCGCGATCGGCGGCCTCGACCTCGGGCTGCATCGCGTCGAGCAACCACTCGACGGGCACCTGCGCCTCGCCTGCGAGGCGCCCACGCGCCGCATCGAGCGACTCGCCATCCGCGACGGCGCGCCGCAGCCGCGAGCGCAAGCCACGCAGCAGGGCCGCGCGCCGCGCCTCGGTGGTGCTCGTTTGCGGCTCGCCCTGAAACAGTTGCGCATCGACATCGCCGTGGGCATGGACGACGCACAGATCGAGGCGTGGATCGGCCAAGTCGCGCAGGAACCCGGAGAAGGCGCGCGCGCCTTCGTGGTGGTGCCAAGCCGACCACGACCCGGAGCCTTGCGTCGCGGGCCCGAACAAGCCTGGCAAGGCCTCGCGCCACAACTCGCGCCGCGCCGACCATGCATCGAGGGACTCGGACATGTGGGCGTGCCCTTCGAACGAAGTCGCGCGCACGAGCGGCCGCGCGCCAGCCTCGATCTCCCGGGCGCGACCTTCGAAGTAGCTCGCCAACGCAGCGCGCGCGCGCGGACCTTCGAACGCCACGCGCGAGATCCAGATGTCGCGCTCGAGCTTTTGCGTGGACGAGCCTTCGAGTTCGAACCACTGCAGCGACCCGTCGCCCGCGGCGCGCGGCAAGCCGCGCCACGTCAAGTCGAAGTCGGCGTAGTACGCGTCGGACGGCACCGACGAGTCTTCGCGCGGATGGACATCCTCGTCCATCTTGAAGGCCGAGGTGAGGTGTTGCGCACCACGCAGCATGGGCACAGGCAGCCCGCCGGCGAGCACCGCGCCTTCGACGCGCGCCTCGCGGTGCAAGCGGCGCAGTTCTTCGCGCAACGCCTCGGCCGAAGCGTCCTCGGACAGCACGAGGACCACACCCACGCCGCGCGCGGCATGGGCGGCGCGCCAGGCGTCGAGCGAAGCACGCGCGGACTCGTGCGTGGCGGCGTCGACGACCAGTGCCGTGGAAACGGGCAGGGGACGCTCCGGAGCTTGGATGCGCAGCGCCTGAGCCAGCAGAAGCGGAAACATGGCGCATCCATGGTCGCGCCGGGTGGCCGGCGAGTCGAGTGGTCGCTCGCCAACCCACCCGCGACGGGCGAGCCTCAGGTAGGCTTGGATGGGTCGCCGCTCGTGGGTCGAGGCATCCTGCGAGCGCCCGATCCCCCGCCAGATCCCCCGCCCTTGCCACTCCCGGACCTCAACGATGCTCGACGCCCTGATCTTGTGCGCCATGGTGCAACTGCCAGTGCAGCGCGTGACCGATTCGACCACCGACACGCTCGTGCGCTTGGCGGACCTGAACGGCGACGACGACTACAACGACGCGGGCGAGGCGGTGCAGGACTACATCGACACCGTTGGTCCGTTGCCGCTCGCCAACAACGTCGGCTTGCGCTCGACGGTCGACGGCTTCGTGCTGGTGACGGACAACAGCGAGGACACCGTGTTCGCCTTCCGCGACCACGACAACGATGGCGACTTCAACGACCCCGACGAGTCCTCGCGCTGGTTCGACGGTCGCGCCGGCGGCAACCTCTCCGGCATCCTGATGCCCTCGGCCAACGGTCTCGTGCGCGGCTCCGACGGCGTCGTTTGGGTCGCCTCGGCCAACTCCGGCAGCACGGGCGTCGACGCCGTGCTGCGCTTGCAGGACGCGAACGGCGACGGCGACGCCAACGACGCGGGCGAAGCGCTCGAGTGGTGGTCGGCGCCCGGCAATCCGGCCGGGGACTTCGTGCCGCAGGCGGTGCAGATCGGCCTCGATGGAGCGATCTACCTCTGCGACGCGCCCTCCACGGCCGGACTGCAGAAGGGCGTGTACCGCCTCGTCGACGCCAACGCCGACGGCGACGCCAACGACGCTGGCGAGCGCCTGCCGTACTTCATCCCGCCGTTCGGCGTCGCGCCGTTCTACTGGTCCCTCGAGGTCGACGCGCTCGGCTGGTTCTACACCGCCGACACGGGCAACGAGCGCGTGTGGAAGTTCAAGGACCTCAACGCGGACGGCGACGCCGAGGACGCGGGCGAGTCGTTCCTGTACTGGTCGGTGGGCGCGGCCAGCAACATCTGGGACCTGGCCATCGACTCCAACGGCGACGTCTATTGCAGCGACAGCCAGGGGACCTCGCGCATCATCCGCCTGCGCGACGCCGACGGCAGCAACACGATCGGCGCCAACGAGGTCCTCGTGGTCTACGACGAGACGCTCGCCGCGGTCGCCATCGGCAACGGGCGCGGGATCGACTTTTCGCCCGCGCAGCCGGCGGGGACGCCGTTCTGCTTCGGCGACGCGGGGGCCTGCCCGTGCGTGCCGGCCGGCAATCCCGGCAAGGGCTGCCCCAACAGCATCGCTCCGGGCGGCGCGCGGCTTTGGACCAACGGCGTCGCCAGCATCGCCGCGGACACGCTGTCCCTCGATGGCCGCTTCATGCCGGCGAGCAGCGCGCTGTACTTCCAAGGCACGTCGCAGTTGAACAACGGCTTCGGCACCGCCTTCGGCGACGGCTTGCGCTGCGCCGGCGGCTCGGTGATCCGCCTTGGAACCAAGCTGAATTCAGCCGCCGGCATGTCGCGCTACCCCTCGGGCGCCGACGTCGCCGTGAGCGTGCGCGGCCAGTGCACGGCCGGCGCCACGCGCACCTACCAGGTCTGGTACAGGAACGCCGCCGCGTTCTGCACGCCAAGCACGTTCAACCTCACGAACGGCGTGCAGGTCGCGTGGGCGCCGTGACGATCGCCGACGTCTGTCCAGTTTGCTGGACTGACGCCGCGCGATCGCGCCGTGTCAGATCTTGACGATGCGCCATGGCGTCCATGGGCTCGTGCCCGTGGCGCCCACGGCGCGCACGCGCCAACGCCACCAGCCCGGGAAAGCCTGGTCGCTCGCGGTGATGGCATCGACCGGCGCGACGATCGTGCCGGCCGGCGTCCACAAGCCGCCTGTCGGTCGCAGCTGGCGCTCGATCTCGTACCACGACTCGTTGCCGGCGTTGTCGCGCCACGACAGGTCGACGCGCCAACTCGCGTCTGGACGGCGCGCGGCGAAGACGGTCGGCGCGCGCGGCGGCGGAGGCGGACGCACGACAAGGATCGCCGTGCGAGCCGCCGACAAGCCGCCGGCGTCGGTGACGCGCGCCGTCAACACGTGCGTGCCCGTCTGCAGGTTCGCCACCACCACGAACGCACCTACGCCCAGCGGACCTTGCAGGCTCGAACTCCACTCGATCGCGGCCGAGAGCACGCCGTCCTCGCGGTCGCTGCTCGTGCCTTGCAGCATGGCCGAGGCGCCGTGGGCGATCGCGGTGTTCGTGCGTGGAGAGAGGATGCGCACGGTGGGCGGAGTGTTGGGCGCGGGACTGCCACCGACCGCCGCACCCGCATCGAGCAAGCCACCGGTGGCGACGACTCCGGTCCAACCCGGCAGCGGCCTGGCCGTGGCGATCAGGCGCTCGCGCACCTGCACGGCGCTCCATGAAGGATGCGCCGCCCACACCAGCGCCGCGGCCCCCGTCGCATGCGGAGCCGCCATCGAGGTGCCTTGCAAGTGGCTGTAGCCGCCGCCCGGCCAAGTCGACTGGATCGCCACCCCCGGCGCCCCGAGGTCGACATGGCGCGCGCCGTAGTTCGAGAAGTAGGCGCGCGCTCCGTCGTTGTTGCATGCGGCCACGCCGAGGATGGTGTCAAGTGGATAGGACACCGGGTACGCGGCGCTGGCATCCGTGTTGACATTGCTGTTGCCCGCCGCGGCCACGAACAAGTGCCCCGCGGCGCCGGCGTTCCTGATGGCGTCGCTCAGCGCTTGCGTGTAGCCGCCACCTCCCCAGCTGTTGTTCGACAGCTTGATTCCATTGCGCCTGCAGTAGTCGATGGCTGCGATGGCGCCCGAGGTGTAGCCGCCGTTCGGCCCGAGGAAGCGCAACGCCACGAGCTTGCAGCGCCACGCGACTCCCACCACCCCGACTCCGTTGTCGCCAACCGCGCCGATCGTGCCGGCGACGTGCGTGCCGTGGCCTTGCTCGTCGAACGGATCCGCGTCCTGCGCGTAGAAGTCCCACCCGCGCACATCGTCGATGTGGCCGTTGGCGTCGTCGTCGACTCCATTGCCGGGGATTTCGTCGACATTCGTCCAGATGTTCGCGGCCAGGTCGGGATGCGAGTGGTCGATCCCCGTGTCGATCACGGCGATGGCGAAGTCGGCCGCGCCTTGCGTCACGCTCCACGCCTCGGGCGCGTTGATGTCGAACCCGGCGACCCCTGGATCGCCCGCGACCGTCTGGCCGTTGTTGTGCAGGCCCCAAAGCTGTCCGTAGTTCGGGTCGGTCGGATCGGCGAGCGGCCGCACGACGCGATCGGCCTCCACCAGTTCGACGAAGGGCGCCAACCGCTCGCGCGCGACATGCGGCGTCACGCGGATCACGAGCAACTCGAGACCTTGCGACGAGTCCTCCTCGCGCGTGCTGCCGTCGCCGACCAGCGCGCGCACGGCTTGCTTGTAGCCCTCGCCGACATCCTCGGGAAAGCGCACCAGCACCCCGGTCGGGTTGTGCGGCAAGCCCGGAATCGCCTCCAGCGACCGCGCCGCGAAGCGCTTGGCCGCCACGGACACCCCTACGCCCCGCACCGCCTGCGCCCCGGACGCCTCGGAACCAACCGACAAGACGCACCACGCAAGCGCGACGCGGAAAAACCAGATGCAGCGCATCACCACACCAACGGGAAGTCGGTCCTGGCGCGTCGCACGCGGCGCATCCCCCATGCCCGCGTCCGACGGTCGCGGCTTCACCGGCGCACATGCGCCCGGGTCCCCCGCGGCGCGAGGGCTGCCCACCCTCGCCGACATTCGTGTCGCCGGGGCGGGGGCTGGGACTTGAGGAGGGGCTCGAATTTGATGCTGGCCCCGGTGATTGTGCGAGATCTCGGGCCATCGCAGCGCGGATTTGGGCACTTGGGTGCTGCCTGCCGGCGTTTCCCGGACGTCTAGGAGAGTGGAGGGATGCGCAGGTACGCCAGCCCGAGGCCTGGAGGCGATACCCGCCAGGGATTGCAACGGGCATCGTTGCCTTGCGGGAGAGGCGGCCTCTCCTGATGGATGGCCGCAACCCCGGCCCTACCCTGCTCCAACGGCGTGACCGACCCATCCCCGTGGCGGAGTTCATCCCCTTGGGATGCACGGCGTCTGCCTGCGCGTGCGTCCAGATGCGAGCCCCTTGCGCGCATCGAGTCAACCCAGCGAACCAGCTCCAACGAAGCCCAAAGGCCGACACCCGCTCCCGCACCACGCCACATCACCCCGCGCTCATCGAGCGATGGCTGCCTGCGACACCCGCCGCCAGGCATCTCCGAGCCCCTGCGGTCACGAGCACCAACGGTGCTGGTGCCCCGCGGCTTGAACCCGCGACGGTCCCGGGAGACGCATCGCCTGCACCGCGCACAATGAACGGGGCCAGCATCAAAGAGTGGAGTGCGAGAGTGGCTTATCGCCACCCCCGCACCCCATCCCATCATGCCCTCGACCGACTCCCCAGCCGACCGAGGACATACCACCCCGGGACATGAAGCCCCGAGGTAGTTCCAAGGTCGATCAGAGGGTGATCGACACGTATGCGGTCCACGCGCTCGCGGCCGTGCCGTTGCGGGCGCGGATGCGGTAGCGGAAGGTGCCGAGGCCGGCGGTGTTGGTCGTGGCGGTGGTGTTGGCCGGCGTGGTGAGGGTCGTGGTCTCGATCCAAGTCGAACCCGAGCGGCGTTGGCGCTCGATCTCGAAGCCTGTCTCGTTGGTGGAGTTGTCGCGCCACGTCAAGCTGGCGAGGCCGGCGGATTGGCGGCGCACGCGGAGGGTCGTGGGTGCATTGGGTGCCGGGGGTGGCGGCGAACTGCCCACGGTCACTTGACGCGTGGCCGTGGCGACCAAGCCACCGATGTCCACGACGCGGGCGGTGATCGTGTGCACGCCACTGCCAAGCGCCGAGGTGCTGACCGTCGCGCCTGTGCCGAGGTTGCCGACGAGGTTCGAGCTCCAGGTGATGGTGCTCGAGAGGTTCCCCTGCTCGGGATCGTTGGCCGTGCCGCTGAAGGTCACGATGATGCCGACGCCGACGCTGATGTTGCCGCTCGGCGTCGTGATGGACACCGTGGGTGCTGTGTTGGGCCCGGGCACGTAACCCATCGCCGCCGCGGCATCCAGGACACCTCCGGTGGCCACGATGCCCTGCATCGCAGCCACCGGACGCGTCGTCGACAGGATCCGGGAACGGACCTGTGCGAAGTTCCAGCCCGGATTGGCGCTCCACACCAAGACGGCGGCCCCCGCGACATGGGGCGAGGCCATCGAAGTGCCGTTCATCCACGTGTAGACATTCGACAAGTAGGTCGAGTGGATGTTCATCCCCGGCGCTCCGATGTCGACGCTGGTGTTGTTCCAGTTCGAGAAGGACGCGCGCGTGTCGTCGTTGGTGGTCGCCGCCACGGAGATGATCGAGTCGTGCGGATACGCCGCGGGGTAGAAAGGCACCACGCCGCTGTCTTGGCTGTTGTTGCCGGCGGCGGCGACGAACAAGTGACCGGCGGCGCCCGCTTGGGCGATGGCGTCGGACAAGGACTGCGCGAAGGTCGTGCTGCCCCAGCTGTTGTTGCTGACCTTGACGCCCTTCGCGCGGCAGTAGCCGATCGCCAACACCGCGTCGGAGGTCAGACCGCCCGTCGCGCCGATGAAGCGCAGCGGCACGAGCTTGCACCGCCAGGCGACGCCCGCGTTGCCGATGCCGTTGTTGCCGACGGCGCCGATCGTGCCCGCGACATGCGTGCCGTGGCCATGCTCGTCGACGGGGTTGTTGTCGATCCCCGCGAAGTCCCAACCGCGCACGTCGTCGACATAGCCATTGCCATCGTCGTCGATGCCGTTGCCCGCGATCTCGCCCGGGTTGCTCCAGACGTTCGCGGCCAGATCAGGGTGCGTGTACAGGAC
>SXGT01654221.1_pt1 | contig 22077 bp, 15 predicted proteins | sample 3176221 | NCBI WGS metagenome assembly SXGT01 (sample SAMN11356862, study PRJNA531348) | freshwater metagenome | isolation source: freshwater sample F1-120 | place: China: Fuxian Lake, Yuxi | collected 2017-12-25
CAAAGCCATCAACAAAAATCGTCGCCCGCACGTCGCCAAACCACGCGACCGAACCCACGGCTCCGTGTTCCGCGTCCTGCAAAGCTCGAAACCCAAACCAGAGATCTGAGATGTTAAAAGCAGTGGTCGGGAGACCCTCGCCCAGCTCTGCGTTCACCGCGCCGCGGATTGCCTCGATTATCGAGACTGGGCACTCGGAACCTCGCGTCACCGCAACTTACCACCCTGTTCGGCGCGGGTCTCTGACCCCGCCGAAAGGGCTGACCGCAGGTCTCCTCCTCTCCTCCTCCGGGCCGGGAGACCTTCGGTCGGGCGTGTGGGCGGGGTCGGGAGACCCTCGCCCAGCTCTGCGTTCACCGCGCCGAGGATTGCCTCAAGAATCGAGACTGCGCACTTTGAACCTCGCGTCACCGCAACTCACCACATGGTCCACACGCGACAGAGAAGAGGAACCCCTAATTCATTGTCGGGGCGGAAGCCGCAATCAACTTGCGAGGGTCATGGCATTATCGCGAAGAATCTGTCGCATTTCGCAATGATTTCGTCCAACGACACCGCACGGAATACCTCCGTGTGCAACCGCTCACAACCTGCCGAGATTGAATCGATTGCGGTTTTCTCCCACATCACCTGACAGGGCCACGACTTAATCACCTTCGCAAACGGAGCGGAACAGCGGAGATGTCGTAGCCGTTCAGGTAGGCTCGCGGTGAAGCCGAGCTTGAAACGACCAGGATCGAATTCCGGTTCCAATTGTATGAGATAAAAAACGCCTTGTTCGACCGCGTTTTCGATTGCGACTAGGTCGCCATCCTCAGACTCATCGCTCCGGATCAAAAGCAATTCGCTGCGGACAAGCTTGAACTCCTCCTGCGTGATGTACGAAACTAGTTGATTCTTGCCGGCGGAACTCCGCTGCTTCGTCGGTTCGATCCTCAAACGCTTCAGGATCTTGAAGACGGTCTGCTTTGCTTTACCGTGTTGAGCGGCGACGTCGCGAACGGAAATCAAATCGTCGTCCATCAGATAACCTTGAGATCGAACAAGGGGCTGAGATTTGGGATTCTCCCTTTCCTCATTCTTACACCAATCCCGGGATCATCTTCCCCTCATCCGTCAGCGGCACGGGGCGGCCTAGCGAGTCGGGGTATTCCTTTTTCGAGTCGATGCCGAGGAGGGTCATGACGGTGTGGCGGAGGTCGCCGACGCTGATGGGGAGCTCGGTGGGGGCGGCGGCCTGGTGGTCGGTGGCGCCGATGATGCGGCCCGGCTTGGTGCCGCCGCCGGCGAAGAGGATGCACTGGGCCATGGACCAGTGGTCGCGGCCGGCCTGGGCGTTGATGCGGGGGGTGCGCCCCATTTCACCCATCATGACGACGAGCGTGCTGTCGAGCAGGCCCCGCTGTTCGAGATCATTGACCAGGGCGGCGAAGGCCCGGTCGGCGGGGGGAATGAGATCCCCCTGCAAGGCGGGGAAGCAGTTGAAATGCACGTCCCAGCCGGGGGCGTCGATGCCGACGAAGCGGCAGCCGGCTTCGACGAGGCGGCGGCCGAGGAGGGCACACTGGCCGATTTGCGTCTGGCCATATTCCTCGCGGAGCTTCTCGGGCTCGGACTGGATGTGGAACGCCTTGCGGGCCTCGGGGGAGGTCATCAGGTCGTAGGCCTTGGCGTAATAGGTGCTCATCGCCTTGGCCCGCCCGGTTCGCTGGCCGGTTTTTTCCAGCCCCGCCAAGAGCCGCTGCCGCAGGCCGAGGCGGGACTCGGTCATCCCTTCCAATCGGCCGAGGTCCTTGACCTCGAAATCGGGCTGGCTGGGGTCGGCTTCGATGACGAAGGGGGCGTATTCGGCCCCGTAGAAACCGGGCCCGCCGGCGGACATCGGGTGCGGCATGTTGATGTACGGCGGCATCGTTCCCACCGCCCCCTTCTCGCGGCTGACGATGGAGCCGAGCGAGGGGAAGTGCTCGTTGGTCGGGATCGGGTGCTCGCCGTCGGCAAACGGCGGCTTGCGGCCGGTCATCACGTAGTAATAGCCGGTCATGTGGCCGTTGTCGGCGTGGCTGTGGCTGCGGACGACGGTGAACTTGTCGGCAATGGCCGCACACTTCTGGCAATGCTCGGTAAAGAACGTGCCGGGGACCTTGGTCGGCATGGTTTTGAACGGGCCGCGGATTTCCGGCGGAGCGTCCGGCTTGGGGTCCCACATATCCTGCTGCGGCGGGCCACCTTCCAGAAAAATGAAGATGCAGGCCTTGGCCTTGGCCCGCGGGGCGGCCGCGGAAGCTTCCGCGGCCAGCAGGTTCGGCAGCGTGAGCCCGGCGAGCATGCCGCCGCCGAGTTTGAGCGCATGACGGCGGGAGAAGCCGTCGCAGTTGCGGGAGAGGGGGCCGGGGAGATTGAAGTTGAGCATATTGAATCTTTCTTCTAACTAACGACCTCGCTGCACACTACTCGTTCCCAAGCTCTGCTTGGGACACAGTTAATATCGCTTGAATCTTCTTGCTCGCGGTCTAATGAGCAATCCAACCAACAGGCAGACGAGCCCTACTGCCGCAACAATTCCACCGGTTACGATCCAGTTGTATGGAACGTCTCGAATGCCCGGGGCTTCGACAAAGTCCCCGAATTGCTTCATAGTCGGATCGTTTCTAATGGACTGGATTGTACGATTCATTTCCAGAATCTCATTAAAGTTCCACATCGCCACGCCACCGCCGCCAAGCATTGCCACACCTCCAATGACCAACAGCGCCGTTGAAAGTGCGCTCGATGTTTGCGGTTTCGGTTTCGCCATGCTTACCGCCCCCGGGGGCCGTGAACCGGAAGTTTGAATCACCGGGAGGGAAGCAGGAGTTGATATTGCTGTTGCGCACTTGGGACATGCCATTGGTCCCGCGGGCGAGTCGGGAATCGCTAAGAGCGTGCTGCATTTCGGGCATGTTACGTTAGTTGGCATCGACTCTAACTCCCTGCGAAGCCGTTGGGTGGTTTCATTGAAACCGTGTCTGTACTCCTCACGCGGAACGTGAGGAGTTCTTTCTAATGGTTATACAAGAATTCCTTCGTATTCATCACCGTCCAGAGCACGTCCTCCACCGCCTGATGACGCTGGTCGCCGGCGGTGGTGAAGGCTTCTTGCATCAGGGCTTTTTCTTCCGCGGTGGGGAGCCGCGAAAGGGTGCCCAGGTAAATTTCTTCGATGATTTGCTCGGGCGTTAACTTGGAATCGGCCAGTTTGCGGGCCGCCCCGCTGCGGCTGATGATTTTGTCGTTGATTTCGGGGGAGTTCAGCAGGTGCAGGGCCTGGGAGATGCTCGGCTCGTTGCTCCGCTCGCATTCGCAGACGGTGGCCCGAACCGGGCGGCCGAAGATGCGGAAAAAGTAGGACGGCATCCGGTTGTCCCAGACCTGAATGCACCGCACGCCGAGCGGCCAGCCGTTGAATTTTTCGGGGACGCCGGTCGTCTGGCAGACGGCGTCGAGCAGCACCTCGGCGGGGAGGGCCTTGGGGAAGGCGTGCGAGAAATGCTGCCGATCATCCCGGTTGGAGTCGCTGGCTGCCGTGCTGAGCTGATAGACCCGCGAGGCGAGGAGCGTGCGGGTGAACGCCTTGAGGTCAAATTTCACCTCGCGGAGGTGGGCTTCCAGGGCGGCCATCAGCGGCTCGTTGGTCGGCGGGTTGGTGGCCCGGATGTCGTCAATCGGTTCGACGAGGCCGCGGCCCATGTAATGGGCCCACATCCGATTGGCGATGGCCCGGGCGAAGTACGGGTTGTCCGCCGCCGTCATCCAGTTCGCCAGCACCTGCCGCCGGTCGCTGATGTTCGTGAAGTCGGCGTCCTTCGCCCCCAGGGCTCGCGCGGGGACCGGAACCTTCAGTCGCGGGTGATTCACATCGGTCCCGCCGCGGGAGACCACCGCGTCCGTCGCATTCGGCAGCCGCGTGATGGAGAGGCCGGTGAAGAACCCGGCGAGGCCGGCGTAGTCGTCCTGCCCCCACCGTTCGCTGGGATGGTGATGACACTGGGCACATTCAATCCGCACGCCGAGGAACAATTGACTGACGCTGCGGCTGGCGAGTTCCGGTTGGTCGACCGCTTTGAAGAACGCGGCCGGGCTTTCACTCTGCACCGGTCCCTGAGCGGTGATGATTTCCCGGACCATTGCATCGTAGGGGCGATTCTCACCGAACTGCTTGCGAAGCCAGCGAGTGACGCCGACGGTCCCTTGCGGCGTAATCTTGATCTTGTCCGCCCGCAGGATGTCCCCCCACTGCATGGCCCAATAGTCGGCGTATTCAGGCCGCTCTAAGAGCGCAACGACAAGTTTCGCTCGTTTGTCCGTCGCTGAGTCTGCGAGGAAGGCCCTCGCTTCCGCAGCGGTCGGGAGCGTGCCGATGGTGTCGAGATAGGCACGCCGCTGGAAGGTTGCGTCATCAATCACGTCGCTGGGCTGAATGCCGAGCGTGACGAGCTTGTCCCAGACATGCTTGTCGATGAAGTTATTTTCCGCTGGACGGACAATCGTCTGATTCGGCCGCGGGACCGCGACGCGACAAACCGCGACGTGGCCAAGATAGCGGACCAGCACCGCGGACTCGCCGGGAATATCGGTCGCTGTGAGCAGCCCTCGGCTCGAAGCTTCGACAACGTGCGGAGCATTGGAAACATAGTCCGCCTCCACCGTCGCACAGTGCCGCTCCCCCTTGGCGTTGATGGCGGTCACCTTGAGCTGTCGCGTCTCCTTGGCCTGCATGACAAGCTGCGAAGGCTCAACCTCAATCGAAACAATCGGCTGGTCGTCCGCAATCGTCGCGGGTGCACCGGAACCAATCCAGCGGACTAGCCGCTTGTACTGCGCGCTCCCCGGTTCAATCTTCAGCCCGCCGCCATGAGGAGTCTCCGCGCTCGCCTTGCGGACTAGCAGGCTGCTCGCCGGATTGGGGAACGAAACGCGGCGCCCTTTCCCTTGCTTGATGAGTGCGTCGTAATCAGACGGAGCATCAAATCCCAGCAGGCTGAGCTTGAACCCATTCTGCCCCTCCGCCTTGCCATGACACCCGCCGGCGTTGCAGCGGTTCTTGGTCAGGATGGGCTGAATCTCATGCTCAAAAGAAACCGGCGGCGGTTTCTTCAATCCGCTCACCGTGACGGGAATCTCCACTTGACCAGCGCCGACCTTCACCACTACCGTCGTCGTCCCTTCCTCCAGCGGTTCCATCAGCCCATCGGCATCGACTCTGACGATTACCGGCGGCTTGACCTCATACTTCGCCTCGCGAGTCGCATCCCGCTGCTTGTCGCCGTTAACGTCCGTGATGAGGAGCTGCTGCGACGCCTCCGGCCGGTCGAGCTTGACCACCGCCGGGCTGACCCGAATTTCGGCAACCGCCGCCGAAGAAGATGCAGCAGCCAGCAGCGCAAGCGTCAGCCCTAAAGCCAATGGGCGACCGGGGATAACGCCAACTCGTGCCATAGCAAAATTCATCTGTAGGACATAGCTCTTTCATCCTAACAAGAGCATCGGCTCACCGCACCTATAAGTGGCACTTTATTGGTGTTCGTTACGAAGGGAACCGCGATACCAAAAGGCGTCGCACATTCCGTTTCGACAGGTGATTCCGGGATAGTCTCTTGTCGCGTTTTTCTCTGCGTTCTTTACGCCTCGGCGTGATGCTTCTTAGGCGTAGGGGAGGAGCCTCACGTGGAGGCGCAAAGGCGAGAAGGAAACGGAAGTGCGTAGGTCGCGGAAAGGCAATTCTTTCGCGGAATTGCGTCGACGCCTTTCGCTCCCGCGAAAGTGCGCCGTCCGGAAACTACGCTACCTTTGCGGGAGCGAAAGGCGACTTAGTACTCGTTCTCCCCGCCCTTCACTTCCAGTCCTGCGCTGCCTGAGAACGTCTTGCGAAAAGTCCGGGCGGTGATCTCCGCCTGTAGTTTCGTGATGGCCGCGTCGGGGGTCATGGCGCCGAGGTCGCCGTCGAGGCGGTCGCGGATGCTGACGGTTCCTTGTTCGGCGTCGCGGGGGCCGATGACGAGCATGTAGGGGATGAGTTCGAGCTGGGCGTCGCGGATTTTGGCGCCAAGCTTTTCCGGGCGGTAGTCGCCGGTGATCCGGAGGCCGGCGGTGCGGAGTTTCTGCTCGACGCCGCGGGCGTATTCTTCGCTCTTCTCGCTGACGGTGACGACGCGGGCCTGCTCTGGGGCCAGCCAGAGGGGGAAGGCGCCGGCGAAGTGCTCGATGAGGACGCCGATGAACCGCTCCATGCTGCCGAGCGGGGCCCGGTGGATCATGACGGGACGGTGCATTTTGTTGTCCGCGCCGACGAATTCGAGCTGGAACCGCTCCGGCAGGTTGTAGTCAAGCTGCACGGTGCCGAGCTGCCACTCGCGGCCGATGCAATCGGTCACGACGAAGTCGGCTTTGGGGCCGTAGAACGCGGCTTCCCCCGGCTCGGCGGTGTAGCTCATGCCGAGGCGAGTGCAGACTTCTTCGAGCGAGGCTTGGGCCCGGTTCCAGACTTCCTGGCTGCCGACGTACTTGTCGCTGGCCGGATCGCGGAAGCCGAGGCGGACGCGGTAGTTGGTGAGGCCGAGGCAGTCGAGCACAAACTGCGTCATCTCGATGCAGCCGCTGAATTCTGCGGCGACCTGCTCCTCCATGCAGAACAGGTGGGCGTCGTCCTGCGTGAAGCCCCGGACACGGGTCATGCCATTGAGCTGGCCGGTTTTTTCGAACCGATAGACTGAGCCGAACTCCGCCAGGCGAACCGGCAGCTCCTTGTAGCTGCGGCGCTCCGCCCGGTAAATCTGGATGTGATGCGGGCAGTTCATCGGCTTGAGGAGATAAGCCTCCTGCTCGTTGAACCAGTGCATGATGGCGACTTTTCGTTCTTCCACCGTGCTGGCCGGGCCGAAGCCGAGGAACGAGGAGACGCCAAAGTTTTTCTGGAAGTCGGCGGAGGATTTTTCGAAGATGTCTACGAACTTCTGGTCGTTGACGTCCCCTTTGAAGTGGGCGGCGAACAGGTGCTGCGTGTCCTGCATCAGCGGATCGAGGTAGAACGGCGGGAACTGCGAATCCATGTAGTACGGAAAGTGCCCGCTGGTCTGGTAAAGCTGAATGCGGCCGATGTGCGGCGTGTAGACCGGCTGATAGTTGCGATTGCGCAGCTCGTGCTTGATGAACTCTTCGAGCTGCGAACGGACCTGAGCCCCCTTCGGCAGCCAGAGGCAGAGGCCGGGGCCGACTTCCTGGCTGATGGCAAAGAGCCCGAGCTGCTTGCCGAGCAAGCGATGGTCCCGCCGCTTGGCTTCCTCGATTTTCTTCAGATGCTCGTCGAGGTCTTCCTGGCTGAAGAACGCGGTGGCATAGAGCCGCTGAAGCTGAGCGTTGTTCGCGTCCCCTTTCCAATAAGCGCCGGCGATGGAGAGAACTTTGTAAGCTCCGATGGCACTGGCACTCGGCACATGCGGGCCGCGGCAGAGATCGATGAATTCACCCTGGCGGTAGAAAGAGAGTGACGGATGTTCGGCGAGGCCGGTGGAGATGTGCTCGACCTTGTATTCCTGCCCGAGGTCCTTGCAGATGTCGAGGGCTTTGTTGCGGTCGACTTCGATTCGCTCGAACGGCTCATCCAGAGCGATGATCTTTTTCATTTCCGCTTCGATGGCGGGAAAGTCCTCCTCGCGGAGCGGCTCCGGCATCTGGAAGTCGTAGTAGAAGCCCCCTTCGACCGTTGGGCCGAACGCAAGCTGAGCTCCCTTCTTCAGACGCATCACCGCGCGGGCCATGATATGAGCCGCTGAGTGCCGCATGACGGCGAGGGCTTCGGGGTCTTTCTTCGTCAGGATGCGAAGCTTGACCTCGCCAGAATCGGGGAGCCGAGTATCGATGCCGACGACCTTGCCATCCACTTCGCCGGCGATGGCTGCTTTGGCCAGTCGCGGGCCGATCCCCTCGGCGATCTGGCGGATGGAGACGGACTGGGGGAATTCCTTGGCACTGCCGTTGGGGAGGATGACCTTGAGCATGTTTCTCTCGTAGCCGCACGCGGCCCGCGTGCTGGCTTCTGAAGCGGACACGCGGGCCGCGTGTCGCTACGGGGTTGCTCCGCCTCGGCAGCGGTACAAAGGCTGCCGTTACAGTCGGCTCTAGAGCGGTGCTCAAGTATAGGGGAGCCGGGATTTGCGGCAAAGGCGAACCTTGCGCGGCGGCGGCGCGTCTCCCTACTTGACCCTTTTCACCTCTCTGCTCAGATTGGAAGGACCAGGGCGGTTAGCTCAGTTGGTTAGAGCGCAACGTTGACATCGTTGAGGTCGTAGGTTCGAGTCCTATACCGCCCACTTTTGATAAGTCCAGCCGAAACTTGGAGTTAAGTTACCTGCCGGCGGTCGGCAGAGCGGCTTTTTCGCGAGAGCGCAAACCAGTACGTACTGGTTTGCAAACTTTTGCCGGAAAGCTGCTCCCATGCCACGACTCACCCGTTCTCTTCCCCGCTACCGCCTTCACAAAGCCTCGGGCCAGGCCATCGTCGAATTTGCTGGTCAGGTCCATTACCTCGGACCCCATGGCAGCGACGTGAGCCGCGACCAGTACGACGCCCTCATTAGCCAGTGGCTATCTGCCGGCCGTCCGCTCCCATGCGAGAGCGACTCTTCAGGCACGACGCATCCACTTCCGGATCCAGTCGGAGAAATCAAGATCCGGGAGCTGGTGGCCCGATTCTGGATCCACGCGGAGAGTCACTACGTGAAGTACGGCTCCCCCACCGGCACCCACAAGAACTATCGCCCAGCACTGCGGCGGCTGCTCAAGCACCACGCCGAGATGCCCGTCTCGCAATTTGGCCCCAAAGCGCTCAAGCGACTGAAAGAGGAAATGCGACTGGCCGGCAACAGCCGGCGATATATCAATGACAACCTGGACCGCATTCGCCGGGTTTTCACCTGGGGGGTATCTGAAGAGCTGATACCCGTGGAGGTATGCCAGCGGCTGGCGACCGTGGAGTCGGTGCGGATCGGCGCTGCGGGCGTCACCGAACACGCTGCCGTGTTGCCAGTCAGCGACTTGCAGTTCGCGCAGACCCTGCCCTTCCTCCCCCCTGTTGTCCAGGACATGGTTCAACTGCAAAAGCTATCCGGAGCGCGGCCGGGTGAACTTTGTATTCTACGTCCGCGGGACATTGATACTTCTTTGACCCCATGGGTCTATCGCCCACAGTTTCACAAGACGGAACACCACGGCAAGCCGCGACTGATCCATTTCGGCCCGCAGGCACAGGCGATTCTTATCTCCTACTTGCAGCGGGACATGGACGCCTATTGCTTCAGTCCCCAAGAGAGCGAACAACGACGGAGCGTACTTCGCCGAGCCAAGCGCAAGACGAAGGTAACCCCCTCACAAGCCGCTCGGAAACCCAAAACCAGTTCCCGTTGGCGACCCAAGCTGCGGTATACCACCGAGTCCTATAGACGGTCGATTGCGCGGGCCTGCGACTCGGCGTTTCCAGCTCCGAAAGAAATTTCCGAGACGGAAAGAAAGGCGTGGCAGTCGGCCCACCGCTGGTCACCCAATCAACTGAGGCACGCCGCCGCCACCGAAATCTGCCGCAAATTCGGTTCCCTGGTTGCCGCCAAGGAAGCTCTCGGGCATTCCTCCATCCGCACTACCGAGAATTACGTGCAGCCCAAATACGAGCAGGTCCGCGACGTCATGTCGCAGATTGGTTAGCCCGCGGGGAGTCGGTCGTTCCAACCACCAGGTTCTTATGACACTTCCCGACAATCAACGAGCTGATGGCAAACAAGACCGGGCAAACGCTGACCAAGCGATGCGGTTGTCCAATCACGATTACGATGAGCGGCGTAGCCGTTGGCAAAATCCAAAATTAGTCGCCGCTTACGAGTTGGGATTTGGGATTGAGGCACTGCCAGGCTTTCAACAGGGGCCGCCCCCCGCCGCAGATACTATTCGCCTGCTAATCAGTAAGATTTCCACGGCGGTTAAGATCTGCGCTGCTGACCTCGAAGAAGCTCACGTCGCCGAGTTTATGGCAGCGGTCGACGGCGTTCGCATCGCTATCGACGATCTGGACCGGCGACCCGCGAAATCGGTATCGCCTCTTGAACTGTGCTGGTCTAACGGTACGCCGGTATGCCATCGGCTGCGCATTGCAGGTGAACCCCTCATTCGGCATGACCGGTCAATCCGAAAGTGGTTCAACTTGGGTATCGCCCTCGGCGATCTCTATTATCTCGCTTGCCAGGGGGCAGTCGGCAGATTTCGCTTCGCGACGCGACCGCAAGTTTCCCCAATATCGAAGGTTCCGCTCCCGCCTGCGCCTGTAACACGGGAAGCTACTTTCGAGTTGCCGTTAGAGCCCCTGTTGAAAGCAATTCGAAACCTCCCCGACGAGAGACTACGAGTTATGCATTCTCTCGCAAAACTAAAGGGGATTCGGCCACAGAATGAAATCCAAAAGATCCAGTACTTGGGCGAAGCGGCCGGGTTTGCCGACCACGACGTAGAATGCGATCATCAAGGGCGCATGCAAGATGTCCTGCATTATCTCAACACCATCCATCGCGAGATTGTAGAGACCCTTCATCGTCCCTTTAGAGCCGACGCGCTGGCCCCGGCGTCTACACCCGAACAGCCTAGCTACACTCCCGAGCAATCGGAATGGACTGAACTGTGCTTCGGAACAATGTTCAATGATCCGACATTAACCGTTACCCGCGAGGGCTTCCGCAAGACTCAGCTCAACCAGACACCTTACTGGTTGCTTAAAGAGCTAGCCATTCACGGCAAGAAATATCCTCTCGAGGATGGAATCTTTGTTTCCGAGGACCAACTAAAAAAAGCATGGTCAGATGACCCGCCTCAGAAGATTTCCGGTCCAGTCAGTCGCTTGCGGAAGATTGTCGAAAAAGTGCTTGGATTGACCATTGCACCTGGAAAGCAGGCTCAGCGGGGCAAATACCGGCTGGAGCCAATCTCTCAAATGGCGTCTGCGGAATTGCCGGACCAGAATTTGGCTAATGGCCAGAAGACATCGGCCGGGCGAAGATCCCGGCGGCGATCTCAAGCCCGTTCTTAACGCCTGAACCCCATACCCCCTGGGGACTCAATCGGGTCGGACTAACCGTTTCGCTAGGTCACCGCTGACTCGTCTCGCGGCGATTCTCACGTCTCCGATGGCGCAGCCGACGCGCAGGAATTTTTGCGCAAGCTGCGCAGGAGTTCGTTGTTGTAATGGCATGCAGGTTCATTCCAGCACATCGGAGTCGATCATGCCGCACGGCATCGTACCAAGCAGCCTAATAACTTTTGTTGAATTGTCCAAAAACATTTCATGGCGTCCAAGCGTTCGGACAATCGAGCGCTGGGCGCTGAAGGGGATTGGCGGCGTTCGGCTGCAAACCCTAAAAATTGGCCGCAAACGCGTAACCACTTGGGAACACTTCCTTGCGTTCACGCGAGAAGTTGCCCGTCGCACTGGCGGCCGTCCGGCCGCCGGTAACCATGTGGGGGAAGTCGGCCAAATTCTGAAACGCGCCGGACTTTAGTCCCGATTACATTCTCCCTCCTCGGAAAGGAGAGAAAGGCACGGGAGAAAAAATCTTTTGTTTTGTTTTGTCTCAATATTTTTATTAAGGATTTATTTATGTTTATGTTTCGAGGTACAAGTGGTGGTCCGCAATACTTGTCCGTCCCAGGTTGGCAACTTGTCGAAATCTTCGGAGTCGACACCAGCCCAAAAAAGCAGGATGGCACTTCGTACGCTGGGACACGATTTAGTTGCCAGGTGTGTGGTGGGAGCGAAAATGGGAACTTGACGACCTTCGTGCTGTTTCCACCCAAGCCAGGGCGTCCCAACGGCCTTGAGGCGGCGCTAATTGACGAGTTCCTGGTCGCCGTCGGGGCTGTTAATCCCGGGCAGCCAAACGTTGGTCCGATCGATCCGACCGCGTTCGTAGGTGCCGTCTTGTGGGTGGAATTCGCGACAACTCCGGGCAAACGCTGGCTGAAGGTCGTCCGCTTCGCCCGCCCTGAAGGTCACGGTTCGGCGGGAGTGAGCACTCCTCCGCCCTCGGACACCATCCCACCGGCGACGCCCACCAGCGGGTCCACGACAACGACGCCGGCATCACCACCGTTGCCTGTCAACTCGCCGATGGCAATGCCGTCTGCGGCGAATGGCAACCCCATGCACGTCTCACCGCCTTTGATGGCGAACCCGATGCCAAACGCTGCGGCTCCATCACCATCGGCAACACTTCCTCCCCTACCGGCATGGTCATCACCACCATCGCCGCCACCTGCGTGGCCGACGTCACCACCGCCACCATCGGCGTCCTGGCATGCGTTACAGCCACCGCAGCTTCCGCCTGGCTCTCGCCAATAACCAGTCGCTTTCCACCAGGCCTGGGGCAGTCCGCCCCAGGCCATTTTTTTTGCCCTCAACCGCACCGCAGCACGATGATTCCCTTCTTCTTACCCATCATTATCGAGACCCTCATGACACTGTTCATTCCCACGACCGGTCCAATCCGGATTGCGGTCGATTCAGAGTTCACCAGCTCGCCACCAGAGACACTGCTGGTCCAGACCGCCAGTATGGAGCCCGACGGCAAAATGGTCATCCAGATGTACCGCAATCCACGGATGCCGGACCTGCCAGCTGGCTTTGATTTGCACGAGTTTTTAGAACGTCGACCGGCCGATGGCGGCCGATCCCGGAAAGAAGCCTACGAGCGTTTGTGCAGCGACTTCATCCTTCAGCCGGTGAAGTTAATTCACTCTGGACTATCGCCGCTGCAGATGTACGCTGATCTACACGGTCGGCAACTCGACCCCATTTTGCGGGTCGACGGCCTGGGGCTGCTTGGCGAACTCGATAAGGAGAATCCTCCGCATTGGGCTACGTATGACAAAAGTGGACGCCGTTGGGTGCTTCCCGAGATTCACCTTACACTGATCGGACATTTCTGGCCGGCAGATTTCTTCCGCGCCTTCGGGAGCAACTATCTCGCGCAAGTCTTTCGCCCGGATGACGACCGGCACATCCGTGGGCTCAATGTTCGTTCACGGAAGAACATCGAGATCGTAGAACCTGGTAAACGAGGATTTTCCAACCGTCCAATCGTCATGTATGCCCGTGATGCCCAAGGCATCTTGTACTCGGTTCGTGTCTCTTTTATCGACACCAGATTGCCGATGGGCGAGGTCGTTTCCGGAAGCCTGGAGGCCATTTCCCAAGCGTTGCTCGGCATCGGCAAGATGTCCGAGATGACCAAAGAGGAGCTCGCCAACATGGCAGCGACTTTTCTTCGCGACCCGTCGAAAGTCTACGCCTATTCAACAGTCGACGCGATTAACACGCTCTTGATTGAAATCGCGATGCGCAAGAATCACGCGGCACTTTACCACAAACTGAAGGTCCCCCCGGATATGGTCCCGGAAATGGCTCAAACGGCTGGCCGCCGAACGACGGACGTGATGATTTCGTGGTCGATGTCGAGACTGGGCTTGGGCGACGACGCTTATCGGGAGTACCGGAAGCTCCTCAAGGCGGGCGGCATCGGCAAGTTCGAAGAGGATCCATACCGCAGCCGCTTTGGCCGACAGACAGGATCGACTCAAGGTGGAATTCTCTTTAATCGTTCGCCCACCAAATTGTTCCACTGGGCTCCTGGACAATTTGGGGACGTCGACCTGTCATCCTGCTACAACACAATCATCCAGAGGATCAACATTTACTTGGGCACTCCGTTCATCTGGGAGCCCGGTCATGACGCCTCCAACCCACCGACGATCCTGAAGGAGGCGGTCAAGAAGTTGATGGCGATAGCTCCGCCAGATGGTTGGTATTTGAGGGTCTCTGGTGACATCGCCGGCCCGCCGAATACGCTCATTCTCAGTACGCTCGGCGCGACCACGAACGCTAACTATAAGAAGAACCGTCGCAAAACTGCGGCATCCAAGTCAGGACCCTGGTATCGAGCCCTTGACGAGGATCGGGCTAACAAACCCGGATCAAAGATATTCACAAAAACGATCGAAAGCGGCATTGTGACTAATGCCACTTGGACGGTGATCCAGGCTCTGCCCCCGCACATGCGGGAGCCGTATGAAAACTTGGCGGTGGACACGGCGGTGTTCTATCCAAACCGCTTGATTGCTAACAATGTCGAAGAGTATGGGGAGATCTGCAATCGTGTGCGTGGTGTAGGTCCGGGATGGCAGCAACAGCTGCACGAAGTCGAACTTGAGCTCGAAACGCACGCTCGTGCGGATGAACAAAACGTGGCGATTCGAGTCCCTGTCCGCGAGTTTGCGGAGCTGGTCGCTCACGAGCGAGCCGAGGCCAAGAAGCTGGATGGCAAAGGCAGCGCGATGGAGCTTGGTTGGAAGTTGGTGGGAAATGCCACGTTCGGCGTCGTCGCTAGTGAAGACCTGGCCACTAATAACATGGTGGCAGCCAACATCATCACCTCCGAGGCCAGGGCGTGTGCGTGGGTGATGACCCAAACTTTGAACGGATTTGGGCCCGTTACCGATGGATCGGCTTATCGCCGCGACCAAATCCCGGCTGCTACATTCGAAGAATGCCTGTACCGCCAGTTGGACTTCCCCATGCGACGGGCCGACCACGGTGATGGCATTCAGTTCCTGAACCCCCTCGACGTCCCCGCCACAGATAGCGAATTTACGAATTGGTATCGACAGCGGGCAATGGCATTTTTTGCTACCGAGAATGCAGATTTTCGGCGGTTGGTCACTCTGCACGGGCTCGAGCATAAGGCCGTAAACGACAAGGAGGGCAAGGAGAAGGTCTTTTTTGATGGCTTCATCGGCTTTGGCGCGGGCGACAACATTGTTCTGCTCGACGATGGCGAGGAGCCTTTTGTTGCCAGCGTCAAGCTTCGCTCATACGGCAAGAAGTCCAAGGACATCGTTGTCCCCTGGCTGGTGGCGACAGCGATGGCAAATGCATTCGGCAGTCCCGCGCCGATTACGTCCGATATGAAGCTCTTGCGCTACAAGGAAGCTGCAATCCGCCTGGGATCCAAGCTGTCGGACGAAGTGCCGGAAGTTCTTTTCCCTTTGGGGTTCGACGTCCAAGTTCTTCGCAAAGCGGCATTGGTCCGGGATTCCAACTTCCTCTGCCAGAATGCTCGCCAGCGTAAGACTCTGGCCAAGACTGTCGCCAACTATCGGGAAAAGACAGGTTGCGGGCTTGAACTGCTCAGTTCGGGCAGTCGCCGCGGTAAGCAAAAGACGATCACCGACATCACGGCGACCATCTACTCGGCCATCGCCCAAGGGAAGACCGGATTTTCCAGTGCTCTGAATCTCTCGCGCAAGAACCCTCAGCGGCAAAAACTTGCCGAGTCGCGCCCAGCAGAACTGCGACAACTCAAGGCCCAAGGCGATGCGAAGCTTCTACAAGCGATGGATGTCCGGAATCTCAGCGAAACGGCGAAGTTGACCGGACTAGGGATAAGTAAGCGTGATTTGTAGGAAGATTTGCAGTAGTGAGAAAAAGACAAGCCAATAATAAGGAGTTTAGGAATGATCGGTTTGAAGCAGTTGGTGGGCTTGGAAATACCAAAAGGCGCAGTCGAGAAAGGCGACACCGAGCAGGCGGTTTCGTTCTTCCGCGAGCTTGAAAAGTTGCCGGACGACAATTTGCGAAATCGATTTCACTTCTGTGTCTCCGGGTACGTTCAGGATCTGCGTGAGCTTGGCGAAATCGCTGAAGTTCGCCAGTACTTTAAGCTGCTCTACGAACAGGTGCCCTCTCTTTTCTATTGGCTTGACCTGGAAAGCCAGATGCCCGCCTTGGTGATGTCGGCATTGCTCCCGTGCCAGCGGGTCACGGGTGGCGTCGAGATGGACCAGGACAGCGTGATCGCCTTCCTGGAACAAGGCCTGAAACAGGCAGTGCAGTTCTGCAGCGATAGCGGACGGTCCGCCGTGGAAGTCACGCGAGCGATGCACAGTCTGATTAATGCCGCTCGGAAGCGCCCGGCCTAGCCGCCGATAAGAAACGGGAAGATATCAAGTGCCCCCGGCGTCAGCGTCCTATGTAATGGGCTAAACGATCCACAATTCCTGCCAGCGATGTCTCGGGCGCTGGCAGGCAACAGATCGCGATCGAGTCTGCCTTCATCGCCGACGAAAGCCCTTCCAGCGGGGCCGGCCTGTATCTGGCAACTTGCCGGCAGCGAGTTTGGTTGCGGCGGCGGCGACCAGACACCGCCGTCGGAGTCGATGATGTTGCCGAGCACTACCGCCTTGTCACCACCGGCTCCAACACAGTCAATATTTCACCGGCAAGCTGGTGACGTCACCAGCGACGCTGGCGGGAACTGACCCCAGGGCCACGATGCGGGACACCACTTTGGTTGCTTCAGCGATTCTGCAGGCCGCGTCCTTTCGGATCAAGGCCCCACCTGAAAAGAGGGGCGCGGATCGACCGGTTTGCCATCAGATAAGGACTTGCGTCAATAATTGACGTCGAAAAACGCTCTTATACAAGTGCAAGAAGCGAAGTCAATTATTCACATGGCTCAAAGGGCTCAAGCCCACGCCTGTCCCCGAGCCGTCTAGCCACGGACCACCTGACCGGCATCTGCGACGCTAAGCAGGACTGCGTGACTGCCGCGTAAACGAAGTGAGCCGCCGTCTTTGGTGCTCCCAGAGTGCGATGTCCTACATTGTCGCAACGCCCGACACCTGCCAGATGAGTGCCGAGGTGATGGCATCGCCAGTACAGTCGGCATGGCGCGGCGACGGAAGACGTGGTAATCGGCAAGCGGCGGGCGTAACAACCGGCAAACTGCAGGCAAGTCAAATTGGCTGCGACTGGTGCGACGATCGCATGTAACAGACGTAACGAACGACCTGTTGCCGGCTTGTGATTCGAACGCGACACAGCGATTGAAGGGTGGGTGGTGGACGTATTGTGGGGCAGCGACAGCTTGGCCTGCGTGGTGTGGCCGGGGTAGTGACGCAGACGCGAGGGACACTTCTTGGAGCACGTAACAGTCAGACGATCCGCGTATACCAGGCGTGTCGAAAGGCCTATGAGCGGCGCAACAGAAGGCACGTTGCGGCGAAGTCGGAGGTAGCCTCCCCGCAGATCAAAAGTCACATCGCCGGCCAACTAGCGGACAGTTGTCCGGCCGGTTTTGGGAACGCGACAGCGAGGAGCCCAACGCGGTAACTCGTTCAATGACCCACACCTACGGAACCGGCGATCGGCTGGAGATACGCCAGCGAAAGAGGGTACGACCGCTGCCATCAAACACGACGCACTAGCCGACCCCAGGTAGGTCGCAAGTACCTGCTTGTTGGCTCTGGAGGCTCGTTGTAGACGGGTTGTCGGCGTTTGCGGCCGGCCTAGCGTCGGGTTAGGGTGTCCGTGGGATTTCTTATGCCATTGTGTGGGCCATAAAATGGGTGCAACACCCGGCGCCAAACGACCATAGACTTCCCTGGCCCGGGAGGTTCTCACTATTGAGAGGGGGGCCTGCTCGTTTGGTAGTCTCAGGTGGGTAAAAGCCAAGTCTTTGTGCTGCAATATGATAAGACTTACGTAAGAAAGTTGAGTATTTGGCGAACTGGAAAACCGGACTTTTCCCCCGCCCGAGCCTCACGCGCACGCGAGTGCCGTACCCGCTCGCCGGTTGCCAAGTGCATTTGGCGTCGCGATGCCGCCAAGCCGGCCCCGGTGATCTCCTCGCTGGCAGCCAACAGGCACACCGGCCCCTTGATGATAGTGCCCCCCCCCTCTTCTCGGCGAGAAGTACGAACCCCCTGTTAAGTGCTTATCAAATAAGGCTTTAGACCTCACACATTGAAAAGTGTGAGGTGGTGCGAGGTTGAGCTGACCTTTGGGGTCCCCACAACCTCACACTTTAAGAAGTGCGAGGTCTAAACTATTGCCAGAAAAGGGTTTAAGGGGTACCTCGCACTTAATTCCCGGAAGGGAGGGGGGGGCACCATTATGATGGTGCACAGCGGCCGAATTGGCCTCGGGATGCCGCAGTGGAGGCGGCCAAGCTGGGACATGGCGGGGTGGAATATGTGTCCCGCGTCTTACGATGTGACCGGCCGCAAATACTCAGTCGATTTCAGAGACACCATGAAAATCCTCTTCGACGACCACTTGCCGAAGTGGAACTACCGCGCCCTCCCCGAATCCGGATAACAGCGGCGGTGCCAACCGCATTGAGCACTATGCTCGTTGTTGGTGGCGAGAACTCGCGCACAAAAGTCCCAAATGTTGTGACACACAGCCGGGCGATTTGGCCCTCCCGCTGCTCCCCGAATTGCCGTGGGTAAAGCGCCAAATGCTCATGACGGTCTGCGGGCTGAAAGGCGGATACTTGTCAGGAGAGATTGAGGTGTAGAATCAACTCCACTGGAGACGGTCAGCCGTATGTCGTACATCGTTCTGGGAATCACGGTCATGCTTACTGCTCAGGCGGGAGATATGCCGGAATCGGCCGACGATCTGCGAAAGGCGGCGATCTTCTATGCGTCGTTCGATGAGGCCGTGAAGGCCGACATTGCCGGCGGACAAGCGACGCTCGACACCCGCTCCAATCATCCCACCGCGCCTGGCCAGTTCATCTTCGAAAAGGGCTTCAACGAGAAAGTGTTCCGCATCGCCAAAGATCGAGGAATCAGCGGCGGGGCACTGGAGGCGAACGACGTGCTGCCCAACAACGGGCGCGTGTTTTTTCCCGCCCGGGGAAACCTAGCGTATGATTCGAAGGGTTGGAACGGAGCGCTCTCCGTGTGGTGCAAAACAGATCCCAACAAACTGCTGAAGACCACGTTCTGCGATCCCATTCAAATCACGGAAAAGGGAGCCAACAACGGCGGCTTGTGGTTCGATTTCAACAATGCCAAACCGCGCGACCTGCGGCACGGAGCGTTCCCTGCCGTTCCCGCAGGGCAAAAGCCGATCCCCGAAGATGATCCCAAGGCCCCGATCGTCCAGGTGCCGAAGATCGACTGGAAGGCCGACGACTGGCACCACGTCGTGCTGAGTTGGTCGGGCCTGGACACCGCCAAGAACGACGCGTCTTCCAAGATGTACATCGACGGCAAACGGATTGGGGAGATTCGCGACCGCCCCATCGCCATGCAGTGGGACCTGGACAAGGCAGGCATTTATGTGGCCATCAACTACATTGGGCTGCTCGACGAACTTGCCATCTTCCGCCGCTCCATCTCCCCGGAAGAGGTGATGGAGTTGTATCGAAATCCGGAACTTTTGAAGAAATGACCGGACGTCCGCAAGTTGCTTTCTCACGTAAGGGCAGGCATCTTGCCTGCCAGTGCCAATTCATGATGTGGCAGGCTGGAAGCCTGCCCTACTTCCATTTCACGTTCGAGCGCAGCGCGAACACCAGCACGTGCGAGCGGAGATCCCTGGTGCGGCCGGGCGTGAGCTTGAACGTGATCTGCTCGGGGAACGACTCGGCCACGGTGTAGTCCAGCTTGTCCTGGCCGGAGCCTTTCCAGGCGAACACGAGCACGATCTGGTTCTTGAAATCGACTTGCTTCTTCAGCGAGGCCAGGGCGTCGTCACCGAATGCCTTGGCCGCTTCGGCCTCGGTCTTGAACACCGTGGGTTCCTTGCCAAACGTGAGTGCCTCGGCCTTAGGCGCGGCATCTTTCACCGCTTGGATGGCTGCAACCTTGGAATCGGACTCATCGGCCAGCAGGGTGGAAGCAAACGCAACACTTAACAAGCAGAAGACGCGAAACATGGAAGTTCCCCGAAGGTGAGTGGATAATCGTTAGGACGCAAGCGAACTGCAGGATGTTCCCCGTAGAATGCGCTGAATCACTCCTCGCTCTTTGTGGCCGTGGCGTGGAGCGCCGATAAAACCGCTCGCAGGAAGTGACGCGGATCGGCCCTCGATTGCGAACGGGCGATGAACAGCCAGCCTTCATCCCACCAGAATACCGCGCTGCGGTGTGTCACGACATTCGGGACTTTCCTGCGCGAGTTCTCGCCACTTAGATCTCGCCCTCCCGGCAGCTTCTCGTCCCCAAGGAGTTTCCGTAGCCCGTTGCCTTCGGGATCCGAACCCAACGAGGTTGTAAACCCAAAGGGGTCTGTTAAACAGAGAGCGCGAGAGTTTGGGCGCGAGATTGGACCAAAAGCGGGTCTGGTAGCGCTCTCCGCATGAAAACGGAGAACTCTCCCCGCGCCCCCCTGTGGACGTAAGTCGTTACGCCACTTGCGGAAAAGACGAAACGCCGGAAGCTCTCGCTCTCGGCGTTTTGAGTAAACCAGATGGTCGGCGAATAGTTCGCAAACCGGAAAAGCTCACTGGGCAGGACTCGAACCCGGGACCCACTGGTTAACAGCCTGAAGGAGGCTTTCCACCGCCCCCAAGATTTGGAATGCTACCGTCGCTTGGCGATTCAACGCGTTAGCGACAGGTTTTCCACCACAGCTTTCGAGATAGGACTCAGCTCTCCACCGCCGACCGGGACTGGCCGGCCGAGCAGATTTTTACACCCCGTCGGCAGCTGGCAATGCTCTTGGACCCCTCCGGACGAGGGGCCTGATTCCGTGCCGGCGACCATGGAATAAGGACTTAGGGCGATAATTGACGTCGAAAAACGCTCTATTACAAGTGCAAGTGTCGACGTCAATTATGTCAGCATCCAGACAGGCATAGGTGTCACCAAGGCAGGACGACCGACGGGCTGAACGTAATGTTGCTGGAGGCTCCGTCACAGTTGGTCGCGTTGGCAATCGCGACGAAAAAGATAGCCGCAGTGGGGGGGGGTAAAGCCAACCGCAAGGGGCGAATGTCCGGACAGTAACCGCGGCGTCATCCCGAGAGCATCGGTGAGGGAAGTGCCTGGCGCGAATCGGTCGCTGGTAGGTTATCGAACTCTTTCTGTATCTCATCAAAAGTCTTCAGAATCCGATCTCGCCAGGCGATCGCCGTTTTCAATCCGGCATCAAACGGAATCTTGAAGAACTTATGATCGTTCCAGAAACAGTCTGCAGTTGCGTCGCGAGGCAACGTGCTATCGATGCCAAAGACGGCTTCGCCTGTTTTGTCATTCGCGAATCCCACCCATACGGGCGCGGGCAAACGCTCTGAGCCATCGCTCGCTTTCGCGGTGCAGGTAAAGCCGACATAAGTCTTACTCGCGACTAGCGGTCCTGGTGATGAGAAGCACGATTTCAGCTTGTAAAGGAAATCGCGGTGGAATTCGTTGCCAATCTGAACGTCTTTGCCAACGTAAAGATTCGGTGTTCCTTGAATTTCCATTGTTCCGAGATGTCGATCAAGGTATTCCAGCAACCACGTGACGACCATTGCGACCGAGCCTATCTCGTTTTCCTTCACCATTAACAGGTCTTCTCGAACATCGTCCCAACACCACACGTTGGCCGAGGTGTTTTGAGTCTCGATGTGCTGTTTCACGTCACGCACACGATCTTTGGGAACAAGCACTAAGACCGTAAATCCAAGTGGGTCGTCTTTGACCATTTTCCTTAGTGTCTTGGAGTATTTGGCCGGCTGGTTGGGCGTGAAAGCTGCCCATAATTTTACTTCGATCGCCAGAACGAAGGCGGATTGGCTCAGTTGACCATCAGCTACGATTACGTCGATGAATCCATCCCCTAGATTTTCGTCCTCGGTTGGATACTCGGTCTGACACACAACCCCGCTCCGAAACGTGGGCGCGCGTCCGGGTGGAACGACGGCTCGAATTTTAGTAATCAAGCGTTGTCGAAAGGTCGCTGAATTAACGATGAGAAACTTGAGCACGGAGGACACCAGTCGCTCCCCGCTCTTATCTTCAATCGCTTCAAGAAAGTCCATGTAGGCACCTTGTTAAATTCGACATTTTGCATTTTGGTTGAGACTCAATACTGAGGTGCTTGGCTTTTTGTGGACAGTCCAACTCCTTATTTTCAAAGGAAAAGGAAGGACCGTCCGATGGCCCAAGCGAAGCCCAAAAAGTCCAAGTCTCGCCCCTTCTTTTCCGAGGAGTTTAAGCAGGAGGCCGTGC
>SXGT01062168.1_pt1 | contig 22071 bp, 26 predicted proteins | sample 3176221 | NCBI WGS metagenome assembly SXGT01 (sample SAMN11356862, study PRJNA531348) | freshwater metagenome | isolation source: freshwater sample F1-120 | place: China: Fuxian Lake, Yuxi | collected 2017-12-25
AAGCGTGTGGAAGGTCAACATGGATCGAATTGTTCGTGCATTCATCTGGCGAAACGTTTGGTACGACCTTCCTTGGATCGGCCCACGGTTGTTTATCAAAGAAGTTCGAAAAATCATTCCAGGCATGCAACCACATGACATCACGTTTGGCCACAACCTCGGCGGCATCCGTCCGCAAGTCGTGCACTTGCGCGAACACCGCATCCTCCTTGGCGAGGCAAAAATTGTTGAAGATGGGATTATCTTTAACATCACCCCATCTCCTGGTGCTTCCGTCTGCTTAGCAAACGCACTTGCTGACGCAAAAAAACTCGTCGAGTGGCTCGGTCCTTCCGTGCAACTCGACGAGTCTGCAATACAACACGATTTGCTTACTTAGCTTTCTTCTTCGTCGTCTTCTTCTTGAGGTGTCTCAAGCGTCATCCAGGTGTCGTCGTCTGTGCAGTGATAATAGGCCCAGTCGTAAGCTTTTCCTCCGTCACCGTAGGATGTTTTTGTGCTAATCGATGCCATAGGCGTGTGACACATGGGGCAGTCCATAAGGTGCTGTTTGAAAGAGAATTATCTTGAATGAGTATACGCTGTCTGAGGCAAAAACTCGATTATCGCTCAACAAAGACAATCGCATTGGGCAATAACCGTCCTGGTCCAGACTTATACGAACCGTCGTAATACAGGGCGGTAGAGCCACCACCGTCTAAGTTCATCGCATTGTCAGCACCAAGCGCTTCAAACACAGCCGCAAGATTTGTGACCGTCGCACTGGAGGCCAGTACCATGAAATAATACGTTTCGTTCCAGCCGATACCACCACGTGTACCTACGTTATAAAACGCTGACTCAAGAGGTTCTGAGCTCACAATATTTTCTCCATTCTCCACAAGCGACGGCCAGTTGCCGATGAGTGCGCTGAGAGTGAGTCCGGTGGTTGCTTCGTAGTCAGCGTAGGTGTCACCAAAGGCTGAAGCGCGGTGGTACAAGCGCGTTTCGCCATCCGTTGTTTCCGCCACAATGGGACGATCATGAAACACAAGCAGGTCGTCATTGATCATCGTTTCGAGGGCGGAGTTGAAAACAGGTGGAAGGAACGTATATGTTTTACTGCCGCAATCTGCGTAGTCCGGTGGGCAAAAGTAGGAGCCATGAATGCCGGCAAACGCATTGTTTTCACTGATGTAATTCGCGAGTGGTTGCGCAGCACAATCATCATCGCAGTCGACTGTGGTGGCTGTGTCTGTCACCATTTTATACGCATCGCGCCGCAACATGGCGACCTTCACATTAAATGTTCCTTCGTCTGTTGCGAGAGCAAAAGCATTGTAGGTTGAGGAAACGGACGACGGTAATGGTGATGTGTAAGCGATCGGCACTTGAGCTAAATCGTTTGTGCTAATCCCCAAACTCAAATACCGCATAATCTGATACGCCGCTTCCCCGTTTCCCAAGTAGTACCGACGTCCGCTCCCCGGATAGACATACCACGCCTCTCCATGCGTTTCGACTTGGAGCAAAATAGTTCCTTCAAGACGTGCCGCGAGCGCTGTATCAATAGAGGTGGCACCGGAACCAAGCGGATTAAAGCTCGCGGTAATCTCTGCAGCATCTGTGTATCCGTCCCCGTCTGTATCTGCCGCATCCTCATTGGTTCCCAAACTCACCTCAACGGCATCTGGCACCGTATCATCATCCGCATCGGACAGTTCAAAACGCGACTCAAGACCAATCGGAATCTTTGCAATATCCGCATTGGAAATTCCCAAACCAAATTGTTGCAACGCCGCATACGCCGCGTCTCCATCTTCCAAATACGACCTCTGTCCCGTCGATGGATAGACATACCAAGCCTCTCCGTGCGACTCGACATCCAACAAAATTCTTCCGGAGACAGTTTGTGCAAGCGTCGTGGCATGAACTAGCTCCGGCGGAAACACGAATCCAAAAAGGATAAGGATAGAGAGAGATAAAGATCGATTCACAATTGGTAAAAAATTGTTAAATTGACTACAATACTATACCAATTTTCCAATCTCACTCAAAAAAATCTCGGCAAATTCCTGAAGCTTCCGAGCTCCGACGCCGTTGATGGCAGCAAACTGCTCTCGTGTTTTTGGTCGCTCGGCAGCCATTTGCAACAAACTCTTGTCTCCAAAAATAATGTACGGTGGAACATTGTGCTCATCCGCCAATTGTCGTCGGAGCACTCGCAGACGTTCGAACAACTCGCGGTCTGCATCAGCCAATGCTCCTACCACAGCTGTTTTCTTTTTGAGTGTAACGGCCGGCGCCACCACCGGGTTCCCTTCCGCACGTGGCGCGGTCCACCCTAAACATACGTCGCAATTTCCACACGACGACACACCCTCTGCCTGACCAAAATACCGCAACAAATACTCCCGACGACAGCCGCGCCCTTCGGCATACCCCACCACCAATCGCAACTTCTCCTCGCCGAGTTCCCGTTCCTTTTGCCCTGCCTGCGCCAGAAAATATTTGTGCGTTCGCGTGTCACCATACGAGTACAACAAGAAACATTCACTGGGCAACCCATCGCGCCCAGCACGACCTGTCTCTTGGTAGTAACCCTCGAGTGACTTTGGCAAATCGTAGTGCACAACTAAGCGCACATCAGGTTTATCAATACCCATTCCAAACGCAACCGTGGCCACCACCACGGACAACTTATCCTTGATGAATCGATCTTGTACCGAGCTGCGCACCGCTTGAGCGAGCCCTGCATGATACGCCTCCGCAGAAAAACCTTGCTCACACAACTTCTCCGCCACCTCTTCTGTCCGCTTACGCGACAAGCAGTACACAATCGCACTTCCTCCCGCATGCCGTCGCAACAAGGTGACGAGCATTCCAAACGCGTCTTTTTTTGGAAAAACCCCGTACCGTAAATTCGGCCGATCGAACCCGGACACAAACAAGCCCGCCGACTCAATGCCAAGCTGACGCAAGATGTCCGCACGCACATCCTCGGTGGCTGTGGCGGTCAGCGCAATAAAAGGTGCGTTCGGACACAGCCCACGCAGCGTGGCGAGTTGTCGATACTCCGGCCGAAAATCGTGTCCCCATTCAGAAATACAATGTGCCTCATCCACAGCCACTAGCGACACGCGTAACTCCGAAACCAACCGACGAAACACTGCGCTCGCCAACCGCTCGGGCGCCACATACAACAACTTCAAACGCCCCGCCCGTGCCGTTCGCAACACCCCCTCAAGTTCCTCTGGTGGCAACGACGCATTGAGCGCCGCCGCCTCAATACCGTGCGCACGCAGCGCATCTACTTGGTCTTTCATGAGCGACACCAGCGGCGAAACCACAAGCGCTGTGCCATCACGCATCATTGCCGGCAACTGATAACACAACGACTTCCCACCTCCCGTTGGCATCACCACCAACGCATCGCGCCCTCCGCTCACACGCCGAATCACCGCCTCCTGAGGCGCACGAAACCGATCGAACCCAAAATGCCGCTTCAAAATATCTTCCATACCATTCTCTATCGCACAGCACAGCGAAACGTTGCACCTCTACCGACTCTTCCCATCGTACGCCATCGGCGAAAGGGTCGAGACGTCCACTGCATCAAGACAACGAACGTTGATGGCCACCGATGGTTTCCCGTCGTATCCCGTTCCTCGTCCAAACGAGCGTACTCCGCAGGTTTTGCAGAAGACGTGGTGGATAATCATTTTGTTAAACTGATAATCGGTGAGGTTTTCTTCACCGGAAAGAAGCACAAACTGGTCGGCTGGGACAAACGTAAGCACGTACCCGGCCTTTGAACACAACGAACAGTTACAGGTAATGGTCTTACTGAGATCTGCTGTCACTTCGTAACGCACAGCACCACAGTGACAGCCTCCGGTGTATTTCGTTGGAGTAGACATACAAATTTATTATGTAGGAGTAAGAGGAAGTTCTCCTTTGTAGTGGTGTTGGGAGTAGAGCGATTCGAGGTAGGCTTTTTGAACCGCATCGATTTCCGGTGGGACGATCATCTCACGGATCTTCACTTTGAGAAACGCATCAACCACTTCAAATGGAATCTGCGCGAGCTCTGCCGGGCGTCCACAAACAGGGTCGGCCCGGCGACTCGAGGCAAGAATCTCTTCCGGAACACCAACCTCTTCACCAAGCTCGATAATTTCCGACTTCCACACGCCTAGGAGCGGCAGGTGAAACGCAAGACGGCTCGCGTGACTAAACGTACCCAGCACTTGCTCAGTTTTGTTGCGTGTCCCAACGAGCACACGTTTCTCATCCAAACACGTTTTCAAACACCACATCCATCGCGACAATTCCACGTCACCAAACATGTCCAATGGCAGCGCCACGTTCCGAATCGTGCCCACACTCCTAAACCACGATTCACACCGCAATGTTTCCCCCATGTACACCCCCACGGTTCGCTCAGGCAACACTTGGTTGTACAACCAAAAACACAAAGCGCTATCACTCCCTCCACTCACCGGAATGAGCACACCGAGCCCTGGCGGCGTTGTTTCCCATATCCACTTCTTCAAAGCATCGAGTTTCATATTTGTTGCCTTCATACTACACTATTGCCATGCAACCAGACGACATCCTTCACTTTTGGTTTGAGGAGCATGGGTCCGCTGATTGGTTCGCCAAGTCAGACGTGTTTGATGCAGAAATTCGTGAGAAATTTAGTGAAGTTCACAGGAAAGCAGCTACAGGAGAAATAGCGGCGTGGCGCATGACCATGCGAGGACGTTTGGCGGAGATTATTGTGCTCGATCAATTCTCGCGCAACATGTTCCGTGGAACACCGAAGGCATTTGCGTACGACGGTCTTGCCCTTCACCTTGCACAAGAAGCGGTCGCCACAGGGTATTTAGATGATTTGAAACCCGCTGAGCGCACATTCCTCCTCATGCCCTACATGCACAGTGAGTCTCCCGATGTACACATCGAGTCCCTCCGCCTCTTCACATCTCTTGGCAACGAAGAAGCACTCCGCTACGAACGCGCTCACAAAGACATCATCGACCGCTTTGGCCGCTACCCACACCGCAATGCCATTCTTGGACGTACATCCACTTTAGACGAAGAGGCCTTTCTCTCAACACATCCAGGTTTCTAAAACAACCGTGTTTGCCCACGTGATTCTGCCACCAAAAGCGCATCGGTTGAAACCTCAACCGTGAGACTCACGGGACAATGGTCAGAACCACCGACACCATGATGAATCCTGGCTTCGGTGGTTTTTAGTCGGTTAGGTTGTGACACTAAGATATAGTCGTAGCGAATGCCGTTTTGTTTGGTTCGCTGCTCTTCGGGCAACGGCCACCACGTACTCAACAGCGACCCCTTATTAGCCTCACGATGCGGATCAAAAAGTCTTCCCGCTTGCATCAATGCCGTAAACGCCTCCCGCTCTTCCTCCGTGCACCCATTCATTCCCACAGGGTGCCGCACCCATTGGCTATCGAGCTCGGTGTGCGCCACATTAAAGTCCCCCGCAAGAACAAACGGTTTATCTGCATATGCCTCCACATGCTGACGACACTGGGTTAGCCACAGACACTTTTTTAAAATCTTCGCCGTGCCAGGAATCGCGTTGGGTGCGTAATACGAGCCTACCCGAAAGGAACCGAAGTCTACGGTGAGCGAGCGGCCTTCTGGGTCCGCCTCCCTACACAACCCCAATTCAACCTCCACGGGTTCATAACGCGTGAGAATGGCCACCCCCGCGTACCCCGGCCGCTGCGCCGGATGCCAGATCGCACGGTATCCCGTGAGCTGTTCTTCGAGTGCCCGCAACTGTGCCACCTGCGCGCGTACTTCTTGCAAACACACCACGTCCGGCTTTTCACGCGCAAGCCAATCCAAAAAACCCTGCCGAAAAGCCGAGCGCAAACTGTTCACGTTCCAACTAACGATCTTCATGCAGACTTCTTCTTTTTTGCAAACCAAAACCCGACCACAAACGAGAAGATGAGCACACCCCATTTCAACACAACATACAACGCGTCCGACTCATCTAGCGAACCGTCAGCGACAAACCGCCCGGCAATACCAAACACGGCAAACGACACAAAAAACACGATCAGTCCAACCAGAAGCCCTCTCACATACCACCCAACCCCCTTTCCCAACCACAACATCATCTTTTTTCCAACCTGCTGCGCGTGTTCATCCATACCGCTTGAGTATAGCACTATCCCATCACAAAACACTCGCTGGCTGGCGAGTGTTTTGAGACGTCGTTACTTTGCGCGTGGATTGGTTCCGTTGGCAATTTCTACCGTGTCGCGCACACGATCTTCGTCATCGTCTTTATCGAAGAGATCGCGCGATCCATCGCCATCGGTGTCGTATTGACTTGCCGGAGTAGAAGCAGCACTCAATGCGTTGGTCGGATTTACCGCACGTACTTCTTCATAATCCGTATAGTAGTCTCCATCCGTGTCGACACGTGTTGGATTTGTTCCCACCTCTGACTCGTTCAAGTTCGTCAGTCCATCCTGGTCGCAGTCTTCGTTTGCATCAGTCACTTGGTTGTGGTCACCATCCTCAATCGTTATATCGATGCCACAAACGGCGCTGTATAAATATTCGAACAAGTCTCCAAGTCCATCCTCGTCTGTATCCGCATTGTTTGGGTTTCCGCCTTCTCCCGTAAAGTTACCTGGCGTGCCGACCGCCGCATTATCACTTACTTCATACCCGTTACTCACTCCATCGTTGTCATTATCAACTTCGTAGTCAGAAGGAAGAGCATCTGTGATATCGGTGTCGTAGAGGGTTGGATCCGTACCAAGCAAGTCAATTTCCTGATTATCAAACAGTCCATCGTCATCGGTATCCTTATCAAGAGGATCTGTTCCCAAAAAGGATTCCTGTTGGTCGGTGAGTCCATCTCCATCCGCGTCTGTCGCAGCGAGTGCAAACGGGGTTTGAAACGACCCAACGGCTACGAGCAAGGCAAGAGAGGTTATGGAAAGACGAGAAGGGAAACGTTTTATCATAGCGTGTAAGTTGGAGGCACAACAAAACCGGCCTCGTGCCGGTCTATCGAAACCCCTGAATAAAATCAGAGAGAACGCGGCAAGCGTTTCTGAGCACTTTTCCGGTGGCTCAAGTAACCTGGAACACTAGGCTCATTGTTTTAAAGCGACAGCTATTATCAGCACAAAATGAGCGACCTTTCAACCATACACGCACGACCCAGCTGCGTTACTTATGACTATTTCTTCGCCCGCTTTCGCGATACACTATGTCCACTATGACGACTCCACAATTTGGTGAACCTCACGGCACACACATGACACGCCCAAGCGCCTACGCTGTGATACGAAACGATGCGGGCAACATACTTGTTGTCCTTGTGCGTGGAAAATACCATCTTCCTGGTGGTGGAATCGATCTGAACGAAGATGTAAAAGCGGCCGTCGTACGTGAAGTGCATGAGGAGACGGGCTATGAGGCGGTCATTGCAGAATGCATTGGGAACGCAAACCAGTTTTTTGAAACATCCTCACTTGGTCCATTGAACAAAACGGCAACGTTTTTCACAGCAACAATAGCGGGTGGTGATATCACAAACTCAACCGAAGACGACCATCAAACCTGCTGGATTCCTGTCACGGAATTTCTTGAATCCACCGCCAGTGACTTTCAGAAGTGGGCGGTTAAACAGACATCGTGATACGCCGCACCGCTTGCTGTGCATCCGCTTCACTGGCGTAACTCCCAAGGTTTGCACGCTTCCCTTTACAGGAAGCCGTGAGCCGCCAGCGGTCCGGCATCCGTTGAACGCGACTGGTGCTTGTCCCAACGCGTGGAGTAACGGCAAACCGTTCTTCTTTCTTCATCTCAAATCCAGAAAGCTCACTCACACGGAATCGACGAAGCGTCATAGGCAAACGCTCCCCCCAAACAATTCGCACCTCGTCCCCTTCTACCCACACATGACGATACCGAAACCCCGTTTGCCACAACACGACCATTGCCACCAGAAGCACAACCACCCACACCATCTGCTGCTTCGCCTCCGTACTACGCAATCCTTCGGTACAGACAACAGGATATCCGGAGGAACAGTGGTAACTCACGTCCGGCGCACCGTTTCCAAGAGCATGAAATGTTCCATACACCTGTGAAGCAAACAAACCGGCCACGATGAGACATAATCCGGCTGGAAAGCCAAACAACATTACCATCCACGGCATTTTGTCACTGGTAAGTAGCGTCTTTTCGATTGGCATAGCACATGGATCTAATTAGAGCGTCCGTAGTGATAGGTATTTTTTTCTTGTTCGTCTTCCCACGAGTAGGGTTCGTCGAGTTTTTTCTCGAGCGTAGACCGATTTGTGATGATATTTGCCGCGGAACATTCCGTGTGCCAAGCACAGGAGCAGTCCCACTTGGTTCGATCTAGGCACGTGTCGCCAAGTTCGCGCAAACGTCGAAGTTGATATTCCGCAAGCGGGATGTTGAGCGTGTCGATCGTCTCGTCGTCCATCGACCCCCGGCGCTCTGTTTGTACGAGGACCAAAGCCGCACTATGCGACAGCATACAACAGCGATAGAGCAACACCGTTGCATCATCAAACATGTCCGTCGGCCGCACATCGCCGCGCATGCGTAATTCCATTTCCCGCTGACAAATCGGACAATTTGGTGGCATACATCCCGTCTATTAAAACTCCGAACAATTATAGATCACACGATACGTACACTGCTCGCTTTTACACAAAACTTTACACTTTTCCTGCACCGTCTCCGCCCCACACACCGGACAGGTTATCCGCGAGGATTCTTCGAGTGATTCTGTTCCCATAAAAGAAGTGCTGCTTTACGAATGGAACCCCAACGATAACGACCTAGCTGTCCATCACGAGCAATGACTCGATGACACGGCACTAACACCGCCACTGGGTTCGCTCCCACCGCCGTCCCCACAGCACGAACCGCCTTGGGCCGACCGATCTGTTTCGCGATGGCTCCATACGTCGTAACCGCTCCGTGCGGAATACGTTGCAGTGCCTTCCAAACGTGTTGTTGAAACAGGGTTCCTTGTAGATCTATCGGCACGACGGTGCGTGACGCGTGTTTGCTCTTCAACGGCTTCAACGCATTTCGAATGGTTCGTGTGGACGCCTGTTTGAGGTCGTATTCCACATGTCGCTTCTTCAACACAACAAGAGCGTCTTTCTTTCCCTCAACAAACACAAGATCACAAACACCCTTACGCGTCGCCGCCACCAATACCTCCCCAAATGGTGTTGTAGCAAATTGATAGGAAATGGTTGTGTTCAATCCCACACAGAGTTTACAGATTATTTCATCTTTCGCTCCGCTCGTTCGATGACATCGAGAAGTTCACCACGGCTTTCACGTATCTATACGATATCACGTATCGTTGACAATCCGAGATTTCTCTGATCTACTTTAGGCACACAAAGGGCAGAAACATGAACAGATTTGAGTTCTTTGACCGCATTCCGGCGATGTCGCAGCGGAAGCGTCAGCAGATTCAGTGGGCGTACGTCCTGGCCAAAAAGTACCACGATGGACAGACCCGTGACTCAGGTGAGCGATACTTCGAACACGTGCGAGGGGTAGCGCTCATCCTCATCGCGGCCGGATACACGGACGCCGAGTCCATCATCCTCGCCATCCTCCACGACATCCTCGAGGACACAACGATCCCGCTATCGCTCATCGAACAACTGTTTGGACCACGCATCGCGCGCGGCGTCCTGGCGATGTCGAAGTCGTACGGAATCGAAGACCCGCTCACCGGGTTCATCACCCACACGAAGAAGCGGACAAAGGAAGAGTACTTCGCTGGTCTGCGACGTGCCGGAAAGAAGTCTGTGCGCGGAAAGTGTGCCGACCGCATTCACAACCTCTCCGATCTCGTCGGAGAGCAAGCAGCGGATTCGCGATGGACCCCCGCGAAGCGACTCGCACAAGTCGAGGAGACACGCGAGTGGATCCTGCCTCTCGCGCGGGAATTCGAACCTCGCTTCGCGGAACGACTCGAGGGCCTCTGCGCCCAGATCGAAGCCAGTGCCCGCCGCGAAATGAGTCTCGTGGGCTAGGCACCCTTTCACCGAGCCCCCGCGGCTCGTTTTTGTTTAGAACCTGTTTAGCATCTTTCTTCCAGAGCCAGTTTGCTCTGTTTCGAGCGAAAAGGTTGAAAGTTGACGAAGCGTAGCAGAGCTACGGTGAGGAGACCTGAAAGCTTTGCAGCCGAAACAGAACGAAATGGAGTCGGGAGTAAAGATGCTAAACAGGTTCTTAGGCGGCACGCAGAGACTGTTCGATGGCGTCGAGAAGAATTCCGCGATCTTTTACTTCGTACGTGGAGTGTTGGACGAATGTTACGTCTGGAAACTCAGCAGCAAGCGTTCGTTGCAACTGCATGGCTTGAGCACGCGAAATCTTGTCGACCTTGTTCAAAACCATGGTCGTCGGAATCTTTGCTGTGGCGAGAGCTGCGTACATCGTGCGATCTGCCTCGGTTGGTCCAATGCGTGAGTCAATAATAAGGAGAACGAGGGCTAAATGCTGCACGTTCGACAAATACTCGTTGATCAAATCTTTAAATTTCAACTGTTTCGACTTGGCAGATCGCGTAAATCCGTATCCCGGAAGATCCACAAGAAAATAGCGCCCGTCGATGTCGTAAAAATTGATGGTCTGCGTATGCCCAGGCGTTGCACTCACCCGTGCCAGCGCCTTTTGATTCGTCAAACGATTCACAAGCGACGACTTCCCCACATTCGAACGTCCCACCAGAGCAATGTGATATTTCTTCCCTGGTGGAAGCTGTGAAAGATCTGTAATACTTTTCAAAAAAGTAGCGGGCATAAACGAAGCTGAACAATATACTATTTAGTCTTGACACCCAGTCGCTCGTTCATCTCGTCCCGAATGGTCAGCCCACCAAAATATGTTCCGTCCTGTCGTCTGTATCCCCAACCGATGGGAGCCTGGGTCTGTTTGCCATCCTCCGTCCGATAGGTCAGTCCACAAGATCTACCGTACGCATACCCACCGCAACGAACGCCCACAACGCGTGAACGAGCAACGGAAACAACTTTCTGTGGACGAAAAATCACGCGAATTTCTGTCTCGTGTATTTCTACCGCATACGGCCAAGGATACCGATATAGCCACACCGCCGCTCCGAGGAGTAGTACACCGACCAACGGAGCCAACCACGTCATCGGTCCCAAATCCGACCGCTCACTACCCCAAGCCCAAACGCCTGTTGCAAGGAAAAATACAGCCAACGCAACAAGCAACGCACTTCCCGAAATACGATCACTCCAGTAAGGCCAATTTGTTCGAGTGTAGGTGGTCACAAAAAAGTTTTACTTCTCGAAACAGTTTACACAGAATACTCGCAACAGAACACTCTCGAACAAAAAATCCTGCTTTTGCGAGCAGAATTCTTTGTGGCAGGGGCTGCAGGGATCGAACCTGCGACAACAGTTTTGGAGACTGCTGTGATACCACTTCACCAAGCCCCTAAAAGGTTTTACCGAGCGCATGATACAGAGCATCGAGCGTTCGAGCAAGGGCCGCATTGTTGTAACGAACGGAAATACAACCCTGATACCCATCTCGTTTTCGTTTCCCCGTATGTGGTTTTTGATATGATTTTGCAAACCGATCAAGCGAAATACCTGTAATTTTAGACCAAAATACTTTCTGTATTTCATCATTGTGGTATTCATGCAAATGAAGCAATGCACGAAATTTCTTTTCATCCACCTTAAAACCTGTCCGTAATGCCAGCAAGAATAACTGGACAAGCTGAGGATCTGAATTCGCGAAGCGTAGGCTGGTAAGTTCACGCTTGCCGCCTTCGCACCAAAACACAATGGCGGCAACCATCTTCCAAAAATCAACGTTCCTGTTGTTAAACACTTTTTGGACGATTCTTTGTGCATTCTGGTCAATGTGTTTGCGTTCGATTTGTCGCATGACCTTTAAAACATCACGTCCGTGGTTGCGCCCTGTTGTTGCTGCCCGAGCTATACCTTGTAGCTGTACATCTGACAATCGAATATCTTTTGTCCAAAGCCAAATAGTGCTTTTACTCAAACCCAGACGAGCAGCAATGGAAGGAATCGAGATCCCTTCTTCGCGCAATTTCTTTGCACGCTTTTGGTTGAAACAGTATGAGACATAGTAACGATTACCATATTACATAACCTACTCATTTTCATAAAATATTATCACCATCCTTGATGAAAACTGTTCTTTCCTGTACTATCCCGGTCACCCGGCGCCCTGCTGGGTGTTTCACCAACTCCTGGAGTCTTTCCGTGCAATCTCCCCCGCTCCCCCCTCCCCGCTCACTCGAATTCCTCCCTCCGACGGCCACCGCGGCCATCCACTCGAAGGAAGGGGCCTACGGAAGCTTCGTCCTCGCAGACCTCATCGAAGAGTACGGACGTGATGGCACGGCCATCCTCGTGTTTGTGAGCGACCTGCTCAACGACAAGGATGGCGAGGCTCGCCACACGAGCCGCGTCCGCGATGGGCTTAAGAACGTCTCCAGGAACGTTCCTGTGCTCTTCTTCGGAAGCATCCGTGAGTCGCTGGGCGGCACTACGCTCAATGGCAACTACAACTACGCGGAGCAGTTGCTGCGCAGCATCAAGCAGCTCACCCTCCTGCTTCCGACCCGCGAGCTGCTCGAAGCGCTCGGTCTCCACGTGGTCAACGGTTCGACCCGGAACAGCACGGGCAGTGACGCCATCGTGTTCGTCCGCAACCACAGCATCGCCTGGGTGTGGGACGGTCACGACACGAAAGGTCGGTTCAACTTCGACGGTCTCCAGGCCGCGATGGAAGCCGCCACGTCGGAAGCACTCGAGATGGGCGACGACTCCAGCGACACACCTGTCGACGGCATCCACCTGGGCTCCTCCCACCCGGTCTCCGTCGACCTCTCGGGCTAGCCCGACTTCCCCTGCGGTCTGACATTCTGTCAGCCGTTTTTTGATACACAAATCCCGCCTTTCGGCGGGATGACATTTACTTGGTTTCCTTGTGCACCGTGTGAGCACGGCACCATTTACAGAACTTCTTGAGCTCAAGGCGTTCCTTAATGGTTTTTTTGTTCTTGTGGCTCATGTACCCGACATTCTTACATTCGGTGCACTCGAGCTTGATCATGTTGTCCTGGGACATAATGGGGAAATTCGCCTATTTGGCTGACATCTAACGCCAGGACGATAACAAATCTATGGAATCTGGTCAAGCTTCCTGGAGCCGCCTGTCGGATTTGAACCGACGACCTTCACTTTACAAAAGTGTTGCTCTACCACTGAGCTAAGGCGGCGGAATGTTATGGTGGGCAGAGAAGGATTCGAACCTTCGTAGGCGTGAGCCAGGAGATTTACAGTCTCCCCTCGTTGACCGCTTGAGTATCTGCCCCTCTGGAGCCGTCAATCGGGATTGAACCGATGACCTCATCCTTACCATGGATGCGCTCTACCAACTGAGCTATGACGGCGAATGCGGCGGAACTATACCAAAGGCTCCGCCGGCTGTGAAGAGTTCCCTGTGAGTGCTTTATAACGCTCCTCAAATTCTGGGATTTTCTGGTTTTCTGGGTTGGCTTCCTTGAGCTGATCAATTCCCTTTTTGGCGTCTTCGGACATTTTGGCTTCAAACGCTGCTTCTGTGTACAAATCGATAAACTTTGGATTGTTTGGGCGCAGATCTACCGCCGCACGGAGGTGCTCGACAGCTGCACGGAGGTTACCAGCCTTCTCTTCGAGTTCCGCAAGGCTCAAGCGGACGCTTGGGTCCTCGGGAGAAAGACGCAGGGTGAACTGAAGTGTTTCGCGGGCTTGGTCGTACTGACGATTTTGTAGATAGAGGTTCCCAAGCCCTTCATACGCTTTTACGTGCTTGGGATGATGGCTAATGATCTCGATATACCGTTTTTCTGCCTGAATCATTTCGTCATCACGCACAAACGCTTCGGCTTCATCGAGCAAACGTTGCACGGCTCCGGTATCCATGGCCCGCGAACCTTCCTCAGCGGCTCGCTTTACACGTTGGTAGTACTGTTCGAGCTTGTAGAGCTTCTGCACAGCACGGCGCCCAACACGAGACACGGTACCCACGGTACCAACGGCTGTTTTTGCCACTCCCGCAATCTTCTCACGCCCCATGCGGTCGAAGCGTTGCAAAATAATTTGTTCCTTCACGCGTTTGGTTCGTTCTTCAGGAATGGATTCTACATTGAGCACGCGCAGTTGAGGAATTTTCTGCGCCAAAATCCACCCAAAAACACCGAGCGCACCACAAAGAGTAACCGTTGGAATGAGATACCACCACATAGATTACGATCGAGCTTCAATAACCTCGGCTGCCGCTTTCAAAATCTTCGTAAACTCTGCCAACTTCACACTTGCTCCACCCACCAACAGTCCATCAACTTCATCTTCACGCAAGTAACTATAGGCATTTTCCCCATTCACACTTCCGCCGTAGAGGATGCGGTATTGCGACGACTTAATGCCTGGCAAAAACTCTGGAATCAGTCCACGAATCCAAGCGTGCATTTCAATCGTGTCTTGCGGAGTTGCTGCTGTTCCACTCCCGATGGCCCACACAGGTTCGTAGGCGACCATAATGGATTCCTTGTGGCGAAGGTGCACATTGTAGAATGCACCACGCAGCTGCGCAGCAACCACATCACGCGCCTGCCCTGCTTCGCGGTTGGCGCGTGACTCGCCGATACAAACCACTGGCACCAAACCAGCCGCCAACGCAGCGATCACCTTCTTGTTCACCATCGCGTCTATCTCCCCAAACAACGCACGGCGCTCCGAGTGCCCAATAAGCACATGCGTCACGCCAAGCTCCACTAACATGCGCGGCGAAACCTCTCCCGTAAACGCGCCTTGTTCCTCCCAAAACACATTCTGCGCCCCAAGCGCCACGTGACTGCGTGCCACCACCTTACGCACCTCGCCAAGCGCCACTGCCGGCGCGCACACCACCGTCTCCGGCAAAAACTTCCCACCACGCAACGCCAAGAGTGTGCCACGCGCGAGCGCAACACTTTCCCGTGTTCCCACGTTCATCTTCCAGTTGCCAATTATCGTCTTCATAAGTTCGTGGGCGAGGAGGTTCGCAGGTTCTTAGATTCGCAGGTTCTCAGTAGTCACTTTTTGACTCTGCGAACCTGAGAACCTGCGCCTCTGCGAACCTATTCACAGTTACATCCCCGCCGCTTTGAAAAACTCTTCCACGGTCTTGAACGGACCGACAGAACCAACGGACATTTTGCCGAAGTCGAGAATATCGTTTGCGACCGCTTTTACTTGTGCGGCAGTGACCTTATCCATGTCGGCAATCTTTTCGTCCGGTGTCTTCGTTTTGTCTTGAAACAATTGCTGACGTGCATACCATTCGGCCTGATTGGACGATTCCTCCAACCGAAGGCGCAGCCGACCACGAGCGTTATCCTTTGCTTCGCGCAATTCACGCGGTGTGACTCCATCTTTCTTCATCTTGCGCAGTTCTGCAAGGATGGTTTTCACCGCAAGATGCAAACGAGCCTTTTCAATGCCAGATTGCACCATAAACACGCCTGTATCCTCATACGTCGAATTCCCCGCTCGCACGAAGTAACACAACCCTTTGCGCTCGCGCACAGAAACGAACAACCGAGAACTCATCGTTCCACCAAGAATGGTCGCAAGCAAACCAACGGCTGGATTACGGTCATCACCTACGTGATACGACGGGAACCCAAGCGCAACCTGAATCTGCTCTGTCTCCTTAAACTGCACGCGCGCCCGTGGCTTCTTTGTTTTTCCTATTGAAGCCATCGGTTCGAACGGTTTAGCTGGCTCACCCTTCCCTTTTACTTTTCCAAATGTTTTTTCCAGTAACGCCAAGATTTTTGGCGCATCAATATTCCCCGCCACCGCAAGCACGAGACGCGATGGATCGTAGTACATGTCGCGATACGCAATGATGTTGTCGCGCGTCATGCTGCGCATCAACTCCGGTGTCCCCGCAATGTCCCAACCAAGCGTATTGCCTTCGTACATCGCCTGCTCCATCAGCTCCTCAACATGCATCATCGGGTTGTCCTTATACATGTTGATCTCTTCGATGATGACGCCGCGCTCGCGGTCTAACTCCTTTTTGTCATACACAGAGTTGAACATCATGTCGTGCAGAATATCAATGGCAAGCGGCGCATGTTCGGCCGCGGCGGTGACATGGTAACCCGTGATGTCTTTCCCTGTGTACGCGTTGTACTCGGCTCCAACCGCATCGAGCGCACGACTAATGTCGAGCGTGGACGGACGACGCTTCGTTCCCTTAAACATCAAGTGCTCAATGAAGTGTGAAGCTCCGTTGATTTCTTGATATTCATACCGCGACCCGACTTTCACCAACGCCAACACCGTGGCTGCTTGAGTGCCGGGAACAGAAACAAGATGAACGGGGATGCCGTTTTTGAGAAAGACTGGTTTGGACATAGAGCGAAGGAGGTGTGCAGGTTCTTAGGTTCGCAGGTTCTCAGATCCAAAATATAGACCCTGCGAACCTGCGCACCTGCGAACCTGAGAACCTAGAATTGATTATTCAAATACGCCTCAAGCTCCTCGAGCTTCACACGTTCTTGTTTCATCGAGTCGCGGTCGCGGACTGTGACCGCGTTGTCGTTCAATGTATCGAAGTCCACAGTCACACAGTACGGTGTTCCGATTTCATCCTGACGGCGATAACGCTTTCCAATGGATTGCGTTTCGTCGTACTCCACTCGCCAACGCTTGGCGAGCTTCTCGGCCAGCGGACGAGCCACGCTCGTGAGCTCATCCTTTTTCGACAACGGAAGAATCGCAACCTTGATAGGCGCCAATGCCTTCGGGAAGTGGAAAACCACACGTGTGTCCGTCTCGCCACCTTCGCCGGTCGTTGGCGCCTGTTCTTCGTCGTAGCAAGACACCAGCATGGCCAAGAGCGTTCGGTCCACACCAAACGTTGGCTCAATCACGTGCGGTACATACTTTTCGTTCGTCATCGGATCCGTGTACAGCACGTCTTTTTCACGACCCGAGAACTTCGCATGGTTCGACAAGTCAAAGTCTGTGCGATACGCCAACCCGTACAACTCCTTCAAACCAAACGGGAAATCGAACTCCAAGTCGATGGTGCGCTTTGAGTAGTGTGCACGCTCGCCATCTGGCACTTCCAAGTCATGCACATGCGCCACGTCGATGCCGCACAGCCCAAGCCAGCGCTGCATCTCGCCACGCCAATACGCAAACCACTTCTCCCACTCTGAAGGATGAATAAAGAACTCAATCTCCATCTGCTCAAACTCCCGCTGACGGAAGATGAAGTTTCCTGGCGTAATTTCGTTTCGGAATGCTTTCCCGATTTGCGCCACCCCAAACGGCACGCGCTTACGCGACGCATTGAGCACCTGAGGAAAATCCACAAACATGGCCTGCGCCGTCTCCGGCCGCAAGTACGCCACGTTCGAAGCCTCTTCCTTCGGCCCCACAAACGTCTTAAACATCAAGTTGAAAGCCGCAGGTTCCGTGAACGTGTCCTTGTTGCCACACTTCCCGCACGGTCGTGACAAATCAATCTGGTCGGCACGATACCGTTCGTGACACTGACGACATTCCACGAGCGGATCCGTAAACGTTGCCAAGTGTCCGCTGGCTTCCCACACCCGAGGGTTCATGATCAGTGCTGCGTCAATCCCAACCATATCCAACCGTTCCTGCACGAACGTCTTCCACCACAACGCTTTGATGTTGTTCTTTAATTCAACGCCGAGCGGACCGTAGTCCCACGAGTTCGCCATGCCGCCATACAATTCAGAACCAGGGAAAATAAATCCCCGGTTTTTGCAAAGCGCCACCAGTTTGTCCATTGTGAGTTCAGCCATACCTAAACCGTCATGATCTCTTCTTCCTTTTTCTCTGAGATCTCTTCAACCAAATCATTAAATTCCTTCGTCATCTTGTCGAGCTCGTCGAGAATCTTAAATTTCTCGTCTTCGCCGAACTCTTTGTCTTTTTCTTTCTTGCCGGCTTCGTCCCGGATGGATTCGCGCACACCGCGCAACGCAATGCGTGCTTCCTCAGCCTTCTCGCGCATCATCTTCACCATCTTCTTGCGCGTCTCTTCTGTCATCTGTGGCATCACAAGGCGCACAATCGCTCCGTCCACCGCCGGGTTCGCTCCTACATCGGAGTCGCGAATCGCTTTTTCAATCGCTTGCAACAGCGACTTGTCCCACGGCGAAATCACAAGCGTCTTTGAGTCCTGCACGCCAATGGATGCCACATTTGAAAGCGGCATGTACCCGTCGTACGCAGGCACCGAAATATTCTCAACAAGCGCTGGTGTTGCTCGGCCGGTGCGCAGCGAACCAAGCTCCCCTTGGAAGTGTTCAATCGTCGCTTGAAAATCTGCTTTTCGTGTGAGGAGGAGTGGATGCATACAGTTACTTCTCAATCGTAGCGAGTCCGAGATAGACCGTGTTTACGTCGTCTGGGTTAATAAGAAGGTCTTTTGGTGTGCGCGTGCTTGGAATCTTCATCGTCACCCACGTCTGTCCGGCATCAGTAGAACGGTAGAACACGTCACCTGCACCGTAATACAACTGGTTGGCATCCGATGGGAAGATACCGAGCGCATAGATGGTTACTTCGCCATCGCCGGTGGTCAGCGGTACTTCATTCCATGTGCCGCCAGCGTCCGTTGAACGGAGTAAACCATACTGAGTGGAAGCAATCACGGTGGTTCCGGCGGCATCTTGCTCCAACCGCAGCACATTACTTCCTCCTTTGAAGGATTTCAAATCTTCCTTTAAGGAAGTCCAGGTAGTTCCACCATCAACAGTTTTGGAGATCCCCGACCGGTTGGAAACGAACACGATGCGACTATCTGAGTTAGAGATGAGCATACTGGTGACGGACTTGTCGAGCGAAAGCACCGAGCGCCATGTCGCGGCGCCATCTTCACTCTTGAGCACATCTCCGTTGGACAACCCAACCCACACGTTTTTCGAATCGTACCAATCTACCGCAACGCGCGTCAGACTCACGGTTGGACGTGTTTCAACATACGCTTCGCTGCTCCACGAACGTCCACAGTCGCTCGTCTTGTACAATCGGTCGCCTTTTGCGACGTACACGGTACACACACTCTGTGGGTCCACTTCAACGGCCGTAATCGCTCCTGTGCGCAACGACTCTACCCGTGCCTGGCGCCAGGTTTCTCCGGAATCTTCCGTCACGAACAAACCGTGTTCTTTGGTTCCAAGATAAATCACACGTGGATCCTGTGGGTCCATCTCCAGGTCCGTGACGTCCACCGACGCAATCGAACCTACTCCTTTTGCCGACGGAAGCGAGGCGATTTGCGACCAAATATTTCCGCCATCCGCACTCTTAATCACACCACCGTCCGGTCCGGTCGATGTGCTTTTCGTTTGGCATCCAAGACCTGTGAGAACGACCACAGCGAGCGCTGCGACAAGAAGATGACGCGTTTTCATACGGAAGGAAGATTAAGGGCTACATGTTCGAGAGCAAGGGCGGGAGAAACGTTGCCGCGCAGCGCCTGGCGCGAAGCGTGGATGGCGTCGAAGGGACGAGCATGGTGGAGTGGTGGAGTGGTGGAGTGGTGGAGGGCCGAAAGGAGACGATCGCGAAGGGTTTCCTCTAGAGCATCCAACGTTTGAGTGGCAGCCACCACTTTGTTCGCTTCCTCTTTTGGGAGGAGATCGGCGATGAGGCGGAAGCGTTCGGGGAGCGAGGCTTTGAGGAATCGCTCGGCAGTATCGCGGGCGAGCGAGTGCTCGGCGCGGAACGCGGCATCTTTGAGGAGGCGGAGTGCCACGCCGGGCCGACCACGGGCGAGTCTCGTCAGTTCAGAAGCGTCTTCCGTAGGAACTCCACGTGTTCGCAACATCGTCTCAATCGTCGCCGCGGCAACCGGATGGAATCGAAACACTTGGCAACGAGACGCAATGGTTTCGGGGACAGACTCGAGTGATGGAGCACGCAACACAATAAGTGTATCACCGCGTGGTTCTTCGAGCGTTTTGAGCAGAGCGTTCGCCGCGTTTGTATTGAGCCGGTCAGCTTCTTCAATAAACGCCGCTTTGTATCCTGAACCAAATGCCGAGAGAGTGAGTCGCTCCACAAGCGCTCGCACTTGGACCACAGAGATGGACGAAGCAAGTTTGTCTGTCTCTGCATCTGTCTCACGTTCGAGCACGGACACGTTCGGATTCGCGGCGAGCGGTCCAGCGAGCGCTTCGATGAACGCTTGCGCCACCGTCGTCTTTCCCACCGCTTCCGGTCCCACAAACAAATACGCATGCGCAAGCTGCTTCGACTCCACTTGTCGACGCAACACCTCGCACACCCGCTCGTGACCGATGATGTGATCAAAAAGATTCATAGCACTCTCGTCTGGAACGAGGTTTCAGGGAGCCAAAAACGTGACCTACCAATACTCTGCGAATTATAGCACAGGAATGACTCATGGCTTTTTCTTGTCGCGTCTTGCAAACTTTTTCCGGCACTTGATTTACAACACTATTTGGCTAACTAAAGCCAAAGTGCCACCATAGGCTCTTGACAGTTCCGCCGATTCATGTTATTATGGGTGTGTAAGATCGAGTGAGAGATCACTTGGTCCCGCTCCAAGCCGAGGGGTTCGAAGCCTGAGGCAAGAGTCCAATTGAACTGGGGAGAGAGTCCGCGTGCCATTCGCGGCCCATTAATGGCAGGTACTCTATTTTGCACGCCGCAAGATAGAAGGCCGGTTATTGTTTGTCTCTCTTCATCAGAAAGGCAAATAGTAACCGGCTTTTTTCGTCCCTTCCCCCTTGTATCCAGCGACCTGGAGGAGAGAGTCACCGTTCTCACGGAGTCCAACAGGACAACGAGAGACGGGGATCCCAAGTGCACTGCCCTGGCCTCGGCTAGCTCGGTGCACACACCCGGGATCCACGAGGATCGATTCGAACCATGCTTGCATGACTAGAATACGAACCTCATACGACCTCCAGATCGTTGGGTAGAAGAATGGTTGGCCGCGTTTCGTCGTCGCTAGCGTCCCGTACGTGAATCGACGATGGAACGTGGCTCGCCAACTAGCCCGTGGATAGGGAGATGTGCAAACCAAACGTTGGTCTCTACATCTCCCTACCCACAAACCGCATCTCGCGGCCGGCTAGGAGGTCCAAGCAACATGGAAACCCGCATCATCGACATCGCCACGTTCGTGAGCAACAACCGTCGCGGCTTCATCGGCAAGGTGTACACCGCGCTCGCGGGTCGCCTCGCCAACGCCCAGTTGGCGGCGATCGAGGCCCTGACCGAGCCCGCCGCGATCCACGCCGCCTACTCCCAGCTCACCGATGCCTGCCGGCTCGTGTACAAGCACGAGTTGGCGGTCGCGAAGGCGAAGTGGGAGCCGGTGGCGGAGCAGGCAAAGGGGCAGTTCGAAGCCCTGAAGGCCAAGGGGCCGGTGGCCAAGGCGGTCGGCGACGCCATCTGGGGCCCGGCCAACGAGCTCAAGGCGACCGTCAAGGAAGCCGAGGGACGCCTGGAGCGGTTCGAGGCGGAGCTGAAGAAGCTCATCGACGCCGAGCCCGCGATGGTGGAGCGCGCCAACAAGCAGGCCGCCGAGCCCGCCGCCCAGGCCAGCTAGCCACTGGCCAACATCATCCAAGCCACTGTCGTGAGACGGAGGTGAAGACGTAGGACGCAGCCTACGACAAAGAAACTGCCCGGAGTCACATGCCGGTTAAAGCGAAATCCGAAAGGACGAGCGTTGCGAGGCTGGAGCGGCTGTGCTCTCGAGGCTCTGAGCCCTTGGTCGAAAAGACAAAAAGCTCACGAGGTCTGCGCGCGTCTTGGGCCACTCCCAATTCGCGCGCTCCCCCACTGTGTCCTTGAGGAAACTCGAGGATGCTGAAGGGAACAAGAAAGGTTCGCAGGGTTGAGAGGTTCGCAGGTTCGCAGAAACGCGACCACTGAGAACCTAAGAACCTGC
>SXGT01885878.1_pt1 | contig 22069 bp, 20 predicted proteins | sample 3176221 | NCBI WGS metagenome assembly SXGT01 (sample SAMN11356862, study PRJNA531348) | freshwater metagenome | isolation source: freshwater sample F1-120 | place: China: Fuxian Lake, Yuxi | collected 2017-12-25
TCGGCATTTCGATGATCGGCGTGTCGGAAGCGTTCGCGCTGGCTGAGAGCCTTGGCCTTGAAGGCCAGAAATTCTTCGACATCGCTTCGCAAGCATCCGGTCAGTGCTGGTCGCTGACGTCGTATTGCCCATGGCCCGGCCCGGTGCCGGCGGCGCCGTCTAACCGCGATTACGAAGGCGGCTTTGCCGCCGCGATGATGCTGAAGGATCTAAAGCTCGCGCAGGAAGCGGCGGAAACCTCCGGCGCGCCAACGCCGCTCGGCGGCGCCGCGATGATGCTTTATGACGAGTTGGTCCAGCGCGGCGCCGCCAGCAAGGACTTCTCCTACATCCTGCAAATGCTGCGCGGCCGGCTTTAAGCGAACACCTGCTCGATCGCGTCGAGCAGGGCCCGTGGCGACACCGGCTTGACCAGTACCGCATCCGCGCCCGCCTCATGCGCCGCGCCGAAATGCGCCGCGTCGGTGGCGCCGCTCACCATGATGATACGCGCGTCCTTGAGCGCCGCATCGCCGCGCACAGCCGCGACGAAGCTCAGCCCGTCCATGCCCGGCATCCGCTGATCGGCCAGAACTAGCGACGCAGGGCGCTCAGCTAGCAACGCCAGCGCCTCCAGCCCGCTCGCCGCCATCCGCACCTGCGTGACGCCCGCGCGCACCAGCACCCGCGCCAGCATCACCCGCATCGCCTCGTGATCATCGACGATCAGCACATCGAGCTCGGCCAGTCTCATCTCGCCCCCATCGCCCATAAGCAAACGGCCGGAGCTTTCGCCCCGGCCGTCGCCTCATTGCGTGACTTCGCTCGGCTTAGCGCTGCAAGCGCAGCGTGATGCCGTAAGTCGCCGGCTCGTTCGGGTAGCCGACATAATTGGCGAAGGTCGGGTTCGAGCTCGAATCCTGCAGCGGCGGGATGAATGCGCCAACGATGTAGGTTTCGTCGGTGAGGTTGCGACCCCAGAACTCAACCGACCAGCGTTGGTCAGCTGGGCTGATGCCGATGCGGCCATTGAAGATCGCATAGGAATCGTTGTCGGTGATGCCATTGGCTTCACGGCTCAGCGTTTGCGTGCGGTATTCGCTGGTCCAGCGGCCGTCGAGGTAGAACAGCGCGCGCAGGTTGCCTGCCAGCGGCATCTGGTAACCGATGCCGCCCGTCACCGTCCATTCCGGCGCGAACGCGAACGGCGTGCCGGAGGTGATGATGTTGCGGCCGAACGGATCAGCCACGCCTGGTGCGTTGAAGTTCTCATCGCTGTCGAAGAAGGCGTCGGTGTAAACAACGCCGCCATTGAGCGTGAGATTGTCAGTCGGACGCGAAGACACTTCCAACTCGACGCCTTGGCTGACCGCCTCGGCGACGTTGCGCGTGATGAAGTTGAAGCCGTTGAAGGCGTTCAGCTGATAGTCCGAAATCTGCTGATAGAAGCCGGCGATGTTCAAGGTGGTGCTGCCGCCGAGGATCGTCGTCTTCAAGCCGATTTCGTAGGCGTCGGTGAATTCCGGGTCGAACGCCAACTGGCCAGCATTGAGCGAGGCGCTGCTGGTTGTTGCTGGGGTCATTTGGAAGCCCGAGCGATCGACGTTGAAGCCGCCCGACTTATAGCCGCGCGAGTAACCGCCGTAGAGCATCGCATCGTCAGTGATGTCGTAAGCGAGCGAAACGGTGCCGCTGAACTCGTTCTCTTCGGTGTCGGCTTCCCACGTGCCGTTCGCGATCGGGTTGATCGCGGGGTTGCAGGCGAGGTTCAAAATCGAAGCGAACGGCGTGGCGACCAGAATATTGGCCACGCCGGCAGTGCCCGGTGCGGTGTTGAGGGCCACAAGTGTGCTGCACGAATTGGATGTCGCCAGCAATTCCGCGTTGAGGTCTTTGGTTTCTTGGCTGTAGCGCAGGCCGACCGTCAGCATAAGTCGATCGCTCAGGCTGATTTCGTTGTGCGTGAACAGCGCGATACTTTGCGTATCGACGTTCCACGCGTCGCGGGATTGGCCTTGGCCCGCCGTGTTGCCGGTCAAATATTGGTTCAAGAACACCGCCGGGTTGGCGAACGGGTCCGGACCAGGCGCGGCGTTTACGTTGAGCGCCGCGCAATAGAAGAAGGATGGGTTCAAATCGCCGCCGCCATCGGCCAGGGGCGAGGTGTCGTACAATTCGCAACCGCCAACGTTCGCTTGCGTGATCAGGTTGGCGTACAGGTTCGCGTGGGCGCCGATGCGAATGGCGTCCGTCGTGGCCAATTGCTCGTCAGCATAGAAGAGGCCGACCAGCCAGTTGATGCGGCCCGTCTCGCCTTGCAGGCGGAATTCCTGCGTGAACGTCTCGAAGCCGATCGAAAGGCCATCGCGATAAGCGATGTCAACAGAGCTGAAGTCGACGTCCTGATCGCGCACCGCACTCCAATCACGATAGGCCGTGATCGAGGTGAAGTTCATGCCGTTGAAATCCCAGTCGAGCTGACCGGAGACGCCGAAATCTTCGGTCGCTTCATCGTAACCGCGCGCCGCCGTCGGCGGCTGCGCAGGGAGGCCCGGGCCGAGCGCTGGCAGGCCAGGATAGGCCGGCGTGACGGTCATCGTGCGCGAGCCGAAGCCCGAGGTCACGGTCGGCGACGGCAGGCCAAGGTTGGTGGCGATACCGGCGAGGACGGCCTGAGAAGAACCGTACTGGATCGGCGAGATGCCGCAGCACACTTCGTCCGTCTCTGCCGCATCCACGATAACGCGGAGCGTCGCGTTCGAGGTAATGTCCCAGAGCGCTTGGCCGCGTGCCGTCCAACGGTTGCGCGTGTTGATGTCGTCGCCAGTGACTTGGTCGGTGATGAAGCCGTCTCTGGCGCGAAGCGAGCCATCGAAACGGAGAGCGAGAGAATCGGAGACCGGCACGTTGATGCCGGCGCGCGCGCCAACTTCTTCCAGATCGTCGAAGCCGAACGTGCTCTCGATGTACATACCCGGATCGAAATCGGGGCCTGCGGTGATGACGCTGATGGCGCCGGCCGAAGTGTTGCGGCCGAACAGAGTGCCTTGCGGGCCGCGCAGAATTTCGATGCGCTCAAGTTCAGGAAGGTCAGCCAACGCTGCGCCGGCGCGGGCGCGATAGACACCGTCGATAAAGATGCCGACGGCGGCTTCGAAGCCAGGGTTGTCTGAACCGGTGCCGATGCCGCGGATACGTGCGGTCGTGCCGGAAGAGTTCGACTGGCCGGTGCCCATGCTGAACGAGGGTGCGACTTGAGTAACGTCACGCAAATCCTGAACGCCGGTGTTTTCCAGCGTTTCGGCGCCGATCGCGGTCACCGCCAGCGGAACGTCTTGGATCGCTGCGGCACGGCCCGTCGCCGTGACCACGATCTCATCTGAAATCTCGGTATCGTCCTGCGCCAAAGCAGGGGTAGCGCCCATCGCCGCGAGCGAAGCGCTCGAAAGCAGAATCCCAGTCCAATTAATCTTTTTGCTCATCGCCGTCCTCCCAGTGCCGGCCCCCGCCTTCTTGAGAGCGGGCCGGCCAACCAATCGGCAAAGAGGGTTCGGTGTGGCCGGAGCCCCCCTTAACCCTACCTGTCCTGATCCTATAGCAGGCAGGGGATGGCCATGTGTCAACGTCTCGGCAGCGCATAACTTGACGCGCGCGTCATACGAATTTGGCCTGCGACAAGGAGGTCACACTGCCTTAGGGGCAAGGTTGACGCTAGGTTAACAAGATGCGGCTCTCTGGAGCTCGCCCTGCTCGCGTAGGAGCGGGCGACGCGCTGCGCTAAGCTGGCCTGATGACCTCGACCGCCCTGGTTCTCTTCTCAGCCGGCCAAGATTCGGCCACCTGCCTCGCCGGCGCGCTAGATCAATACAAACGGGTCGAGACCATTGGGTTTTTCTATGGTCAGCGTCATGACGTGGAACTTTCGCTTCGTGCGCCGCTCCGTGCTGCGATTGCGGAGCTCAGTCCCATTTGGCGCGAGCGGCTCGGCGGCGACCACGTCGTGGACATTGCCGGCTACGGCGCGTTGGCCGAAAGCGCGCTGACAAGCGATCGCGCCATTGAAATGGAAGCCAGCGGCTTGCCCAGCACGTTCGTGCCAGGGCGCAATCTGGTGTTTCTGAGTATCGCCGCGGCGCACGGCTATCGCATTGGCGCCGACACGCTCATCGGCGGCATGTGTGAGACTGATTTTTCAGGCTATCCAGATTGCCGACGCGATACGCTCGACGCGATGCAGCGCGCGCTCACGCTCGGCTTGGACCGAGATATAGAGGTGCAGACGCCGTTGATGCATCTCAGTAAAGCGCAAACTTGGGCTCTGGCGCACAAACTCGGCGGCGATGCGCTCGTCAGCGTCATCGTCGAGCAGAGCCATACCTGTTACGAAGGTGATCGCACGCACCGCCATGATTGGGGGTATGGCTGCGCCACATGCCCCGCCTGCGAATTGCGCGCCAAAGGCTGGGCGCAGTGGCGCGGACAATAGCAAAAAAGGACGAGGTAACGCCGGTTTTAGCGGGCGTTTTCGGCGTACGCGTCGCCAACCTTTTGCGCAAATTGGCGGATCGCGTGGCGAGCCTCGCCCCAGGTCGTCGAAGCGCCGACGTCAGCGAGCGTATGATTGTAGCGCCGATGCGAGACTTCGCTCACGACATCCCCGCCAGCGTTGCGCAACACTGCGCGCAATTCGGCGCCGCCGATCGATACGGACCGCATCATGTCGAGGCCTGGCCGCCGAGAGACTTGCTCCAGCGTCGGGCGGTTCGGATCAGCGTCCAGGATCGCAATCTCAAGCGTCAGATCGCCGCCGCCCAAGGTGGCGCCGCGCTGAACCAGCGCGTTGGTGACGGCGTCGCGCACGGCTGCGCTTAAATACTCGCCTTCGCGCGCGCCAAGCTCGTCATTCAGGGCTTCTTGCAATTCCGGTGAAAACGTTACCGGCGCGACATCCACGGCGGCGGCGTATGCGGCTTGTGAAAAGGCCAGCGCTGCAAGGCCGGCGATCAGTGACGTAACACGCATCGAAGACTCCCTCGGCGGTCAACTCGACCAAAGTATGCGCCGCGAAGAGGGCGCCTGCCACTCACGTTCGTGTCACAATAAATGCGCACGCGTGCTCAGTCGCGGTCGTCATCCTCATCATCTTCGTCGTCGCCGTCCGGGATGACGGCGCCGACCACCGCGCCGGTGGTTTTCACGGTCGCGCCAATTACCGCGCCAGTCACGCCGACAGCCGTGCCGACGACCGCGCCAGCCAAGCAAGCGCTGAGCGGCATGATCATGAGCGCGATCGCAAATATCCGGATCATTTTGTCCCCGCGCGTTCGAGTTTCGGCGGGACGATGCTAGAGCAGGCGCTGGCGCGCAAGCGGGCCGCGCAGATCAGGCGCGGAAGCGCATGTCATCGAGATCGAATTCCTCGCCACCCTCGGCGCCGGCGCGGTCGGTGCTGCGCCGCCACGGACCGAGATAGCCGGGCGCCAAGCCGTGACGCCGGTCTGGCCCGAAAAAGTCTTCGCTGCGCACAAACATGCGGGTGTCGGTCAGCGCGCTGGTCAGCCGCTCGAACAACAGGCGCGCGCTGATTGGCTTTTTCACAAAACCGGTGACGCCCGCGTCCCGCGCCGCCGCCACGCGCGAGGCTTCCGTATGCGCCGTCAGCATCAGAATCGGAATATAGGGGTTGGGGCTGCGTGCGTCCCAGCGGACCATGCGCGCGAACGCGAGCCCGTCGATCGGCGCCATTTTCCAATCCAGCAAAACCAGGTCGATCGGGTGCGTGCGCATGATGCTCAGCGCATCGGGCGCCGTTTCGGCCTCACTCACGCGGTGGATGCCGCCGGCGCGGAGCAGGGCGCGCACGAGATGGCGCATTTGCGCGTTATCATCGACGACGAGCAAATGAAGATCGCTCAACGACGCCATTCAGTTCTCACCCCCGGAGAAGATGAAGAGACACCCCGAGGAGCAAACGTCTGGTAAATTTGGTGCGGCTGCCTCGCATTAAAGTCGTCAGGTTTGCGATTGCTACCGTTTACTTTCGCAAACCTGACGATCAGTTCAACTTCAAGGTGCGTCCACCAGCACGATTTCCGTCTCGGCGTCGGCGTCCACGCGAATGCTGGCCTCGTCGCGGATCGCCGCGCCATCGCGCGGCCCCAGCTCGACGCCGTTCACCCGCGCCTTGCCTTTCGCCACCGCCAGATAAGCGTGCCGCCCGGTCGCAATTGGATATTCCACGCTCTGGCCGGCAGTGAGCGTAGCAGCAAGCACCCGCGCATCTTGGCGGATCGGCAGCGCGCCCGCGCTCTGATCGTCAGCATAGCCAGACGCCAGCGTCACCAGCGAGCCAGCGCGATCGCCTTTCGGAAATTCCGCCGAACCCCAAAACGGCGCGCCGCCACGCTCCTTCGGGATAATCCAGATCTGATAGATCGTGGTCGCTTCATCCTCGAGATTGTACTCCGCATGCGTCACGCCGGAGCCGGCGCTCATCACCTTCACGTCGCCGGCGACGGTGCGGACCTTATTGCCAAGCGAGTCCTGGTGCGAGATCGCGCCCGAGCGGACGTACGTGATAATCTCCATGTCGCTGTGCGGATGCGGCGGAAAGCCGGTTTTCGGCTGTATGGTGTCGTCGTTCCAAACCCGAAGCGCCCCCCAATGGACGCGGGCCGGATCGTGATAGCCGGCAAAGCTGAAATGGTAGCGGGCGGCGAGCCAATCGGCGTCGTGCCGGCCCAAACTGTCGAAACTGCGTTTCTCGATCATGGTTCACCTTTCGCCTCTCCATGTGGGCCGCCAGTTTTTTGCTCTCAAGGCACAGGTTTGACACCGCCGGTCGCACACCCGCTTGACGGAAACGCGCCCCCCGTCTCACAACGCCCGACCAAAGGGGAACCCTCGATGAAACCTATTCACGCCATTCTTTGCGCCGCCGCCCTCGCGCTCGTCGCCTGCGGCCAGCCCGCCGAAACTGAAACGCCGGAAGCGCCCGCCGCGCCGCAAGGCCTGCTCGAGCAGGTTCAGGCCATGTCCGAGGAGGAGCGCCTGGTGTTCGCCACCACGCAGCTCGCCGCCTATCAGCAAGCCAACCCGGATTCGCAGCCGACATGCAGCGCCATTCGCGGCACTGAATCGCGCGGCGTCATTCCGCCGAACATCGACCCGACCAGCGCCTATGCGCCGTTCGTTGGCGCGATGGTTGTCGCGGTGCAGTGCGGCGAACTGCGCACCATGACTGCGATGGACCCGCAGCAGCAATGGATCGTCGCGTTCGCGCCGGGCGCAACCCAAGTGCAAGTCGCCAATTGCGGCGGCGCCAATTACAGCCGCTGCCCGCGCACGCTGCCGCTTGTCGAAATCGGCCCGACAGCCCCGGCTCAATAAGTTGAGAGAAGGGCGGGGCGTTCTCGCCCCGCTCTTTAGCTCTGTCGCTGCAGACGCGCGATCTCGACGTCGTTGACGTCGAGCAGCACCAGCACATCGCCGTCGAGCCGCGCCGCGCGCGTGCCTTCAAGCATGGCGACGAAATTTTGCTCCACCTGCATCAGATCGGGCGAGCAGGCGCGCCGCGTGGTGCCGACGCCGGTGAACGTCAAGTCCGGGCCGTTCTGCTCGACTTGCGCGAAGAAGCGATTGCAGCCGGTGAATCCATTGGCGCGGCTATCGACGAATTCCAAAGTCGGCGCGTTCCAACCGCCATCCGCGGACGTCCATTGCGTGCGATTGAGCGGCACGTTCTCGGGCGGCGCGGCCGTCACCGCCGGCCGTTCCGCGCAGGCCGCGGCAGCAAGCATCAATGCGAGCGCGAGCGTACGCATCATTCGACGTTGAACTCCGCAATCACCAGCTGGTTTTCATCCAGCAAAACCAACGCGTTTTGGTCATAGTGCGCGAACCGTGTGGCGCGCAGCGCTTCGAGAAAGCTGCGCTCCGTGGCTGCCTGCACGTCGTTCAAGCATGCGCGCCGTGTCGTGCCGATGGCGCCGAAGCGCAAAGCCTCGCCCTCATGCGTTACTGACGCGAACCATTGATTGCAGCCGGCATAACCGGAAGCGCGTTCGGCGGTGAACGCCATCGTCGCGCCGTGTGGGTTGGCGTTCATGTCATCGACACGCCGCCAGCTGGTGCCGGCGAGATGCGACGTCGCCGCGCCTTCCCCAGCCTGCTGCGGCGCCGGCGTCGCGCACGCCGCCAGCGTCAAACCAAGTACGAGAGCCGCAAAAGCGCGCATCATCACACCGGATCCCACGGAAACACCGAGGCGCTCGCACCGACGTCAGTGTAGTTCGCCTTCATCGCCGGCAGCGCGTGTTCGATAATGCTCGACGGCGACCAGCCCTCGATCTTCGCCATGCCGCGCACTGGGCGCGGCTGGTTGAACAGAAACACCTCGTTGCCGCGCACGGCGAAAATCTGCCCGGTCGTATCCTTGGCGCCGTCAGCGGCCAAAGCGACAGCAACTTGCGCCACTTGGTCAGCCCGCATCGAGCGCTTGAAGCGCTCGACCCGCGCCGCACTGGCTTCGTCTTTTACGGGAATAGAGGCGATCATCCGCGTCCAGGCGAACGGCGCGATAATGTTGGAGCGCACGTTCTTCTGCGCGTTCTCCATCGCAATGATCCGTGACAGTCCCATCACACCCAATTTGGCCGCGGCGTAATTCGCCTGGCCGATATTTCCGATCAGACCTGAAGTGGACGTGAACAGAACGTAGCTCCCGTCCTGCTGCTCGCGGAAATGCTCGATCGTCGCCCGCGTGACGTTGAACGCCCCATGCAGGTGAACATCGACCACCGCCCGCCAGTCCTCAGGCGACATCTTGTGGAACATGCCGTCACGCAAGATTCCGGCCGGATTAATAACGGCGTGAAGCCCGCCAAATTCCTTCTTGGCCTGCTCCATCATCGAGACGACGGCGTCATAATCGCTGACACTGTCCGAATTCGAGATCGCCTTGCCGCCGGCGGCGCGGATTTCCTGCGCCACCTGCTCGGCGGGCCCGGCTGACCCGGCATCCTCGCCTTTCAGGCCGCCGCCCAGATCGTTCACCAGAACAGAAGCGCCTTCGCGGCCAGCCAACAGCGCGCACTCTTTGCCAATGCCGTTGCCGCCGCCGGTCACGACGACGACTTTTCCGTCCAACACGCCCATGGGAATCCTCCGAAGGGCGAGGCTTTAGCCCCTGCCGTTGGCCGCGTGAAGCGCCACCGGCGCCGCATCGGACCGCCGGCTTCCAGCCGGCCACATCACGTGCCTTGCAGAACACGGGGATAAAACCGTCCCAATCCGACCGACCTTCCGGCGGGCGTAAGATGCGCGCTCGTCAACTCAAGGAGGTCCACTCAAATGCGCGCGCCGCGCCAGCCCATCAGCTCGCATCACCGCTTCATGCGCCTGTGCGCATGGTTCGGCGCGCTGCTGGCGTGGTTCGCGCGCGGCGCGCTGTGCGCAACGCCAGCCGATCGCCGCCACACGGCGCGCTATCAGCGGGTGCGCGTTGGTCATCTCGTTTGCGCGCTCCGTGATCTCATCGTGATCCGCGCCGCGCAGATGATGCCGCCGCGTTCACCCCGCGCGCCGATCAATTACGCCGCGCCTGGCTTTGCCCGTCGCATCGCCGGCAGCCCAAGTTTGCGCACCATCCTTGGCAGCGACCTACGTCGTCGTATGAAAGTTCGCGGCGGTCTCATCGCGCACGCCGTGCATCTCATTGCGATGCTCGCGCACATCGACGCGTTCGCCGCGCGCATCGTGCGCCGTCTCCACGCCGGCGCCACACGCGTCCGCCCCCTCATCATCGTAGCGCCACCCGCAACAGCGACTCGCGCGCACGAGCCCAGCGCGCCGTGCGCCGCCGACACATCTTGAGCGCCGCGCTTTTCCCAAAACCGAAACACCGCGCCGTGCTGAGCATCGTTCAGCGCGGGCGCCGGCTCACGTCTTTTCCGCTTCCTTATTGAGCTCGACCGCGCTTTGCGCGTCAGGCGGCAACATCTCAAAACCATCCGCCTTCGCCAGCGCCGGAAAGAGCCGCATCCACCAAGCCGACGCCATCATAGCCGCTACACCGCCCAACGTCACCGCCATCACCGGCCCAAAAATCCGCGCCATGACGCCAGCTTCGAAATCGCCGAACTCATTCGAGGCCGAGATGAACACAAAACTCACTGCCGCCACCCGGCCACGCATCGGGTCCGGCGTCGCCAATTGGATGAGGCTTTGGCGCACATAAACCGAGATCATGTCGACCCCACCCGCGACCGCCAGCGCCGCCGCCGTCAGCCACAAATATTCCGAGAGCCCAAACACAATGGTCATCAGCCCGAACACGATCGTTGAGCCGAACATCCAAAGCCCAACCCGTCGCCGCAGCGGCGCAACCGCGAGCCATAGCGCAACGCTCGCCGCGCCGACGCCCATGGAAGCGCGCAACACGCCAAGCTCGCCGGGGCCCGCATGCAAAATATCGCGCGCAAACACCGGCAGCAACGCGACAGCCCCAGCCAGCAGCACAACAACGAGATCGAGCGAGATTGCGCCCAGCACGATCTTGTTGCTCCACACATAGCGGAGCCCCTCCATGATCATGCCGACAGTGCGCGCATCTTTCACCGGCTCCTGCGCCGGCGCCTTCAGCGTAAACATCATCAGTCCGGAGACCACGAGCAGCACGAACGCCACTGAATAGGGCACGGAGGCGCCGGCGCCGTACAGCAAGCCGCCGATCGCCGGCCCGATCACGAGCGAGGATTGAAACGCCAAGGACGACCAAGCGATGCCTTGCGGCAATTCAGGACGCGGCAGCAGCATCGGCAAAAGTGCACTCGCCGCGGGCGGCATGAACGAATTGATGATCCCCGCCGTGATCGCAGCCGTGAAAATCACTGGAATAATAACCGTCGGCGGCGCGTTTCCGGCCAAAGCCAGCCCCAGCATGATCACCGCCTTGGCGACGATGCAGGCCGTGAGAATAAGCCGGCGATTGTATCGATCCGCGGCTTGGCCGCCGAACAGTGAGAGCACGAGGAGCGGCAAAAACTGCGCAAGGCCGACGAGCCCCAGCATGAACGCGCCCTCGGCGATCGAAGCGCCTTGCGCACGGGCGGCGTCGTACATCTGCCAGCCCATCGCCGTCGCCTGGATCTGCACGGCCATGGTCGCGAACATCCGGCCCGCCCAATATTGGGTGAACAGCCGGTGACGGAAGATGTCGAGGGATGGGATACGGAGGGAGGCCAAGCGGCCGGACAATGCGCTTCACTCAGCCGAGTCGCAACAGCGTCACTCCAGCGCGATTGACGCTTTACCCGCCGGGCCCTATGCGCTCGCGCCCAATGGCCACGACGCTCACCGCCGAAAAACCCGAACACGCCGAAGCGATCGAGCGTGTGCTCGATCGCGCCTTCGGCCCCGGGCGTTTCGCGAAAACCAGCGAGCGCGTGCGCGAACGCGGCGCCGTGGCCGAGCCTTCGCTTTCACGCGTCGCCTTGAATGCAGACGGGGAGGTGGTTGGGGTTTGCCGCATCTGGCGCGTCGAAGCTGGCGCACCGCTCTATTTTCTCGGCCCGCTCGCAGTCGATCCCGATGCGCAATCAGCGGGCCTCGGCCTGCAATTGGTGCAAGATTGCGTCGCCGCCTGCAGGGCGGTGGGGGCGTCCGGGATTGTCCTCGTCGGCGCCGAGCGTTTTTTTCGCCCGCTCGGCTTCACGCTCGTGCCAAGTGAACGCGTCACTTTGCCGGGCCCTGTCGATCCCAGACGTCTGCTCTGGCTCGAAATCCGCCCCGGCGGGTTCGATCACGTCCGCGGCGAAATCAAAGCGCCGAGCCGCTAGGTTCGCCCAACGATCCTGCGGATCGCATTGAACCAGAACGGCGCTCCTTGGGCAGCGGCGACGATCACGATCAACCAGCCAAGCAGCGTCTCCCATACGCCGTTGCGCTCGAACGTCGGCCCATAAAACGCAGTCGCTTCCGCCGTCGGGGTGGCGCGTTGCGATCCCTCATCCTGCCCCGGCTCGGCGGCATCCGCTTCTCCGACGAGCGACACTTGCGGCGCCCGTGCTTCCAGCACTGCCAGGCGCTGTTGCAACACCGGATTATCGCCGACGCGTTGTTGTGCATCGGCGCAGGCATTGTTGGAGTTCGCAGAGGCGCGCTCGCTCACGCTTTGGATTGCCGCCGCCATCCAATCCCAACCGACTGGAATATCGCTATCGCCTGTCGCGCAGCGCACGACCGTGAGCAAGGTGACGACTTCATCGGGATTTAGCCCCGTGATCGCGGCCCCGGGTTGTGTGTCCGCTTGTGAATCACCAGATGTCAAAGCGAGAGATGCAACCGCGCTCGATTGCACAAGCTCAGGCGTCACAGAAGCCAGTGCACTACGCAGATTGTCATTATCTTGCAGTCGCCGTCCGATTTCGATGGCGCTGACATTCAACCCGATCGTGACAACGGCCGCGATGCCCCAGGATAGCGCCACGCAATCTGCCTTGAAACGCTCCTGCATTTTCTGCGCGGATGAATCGAACCACGCGCGTACGGCGGCCGCGATCTCGTCACGGGTTGCGCCGGGCGGCGGCAAAATCAGCTGTAATCTCTGCTTTAGCTCGCCATCCTTCAGCGCCGCGACCGAAGCGGGCAGGGCAAGGATCGCATCACCGCTCGACCAATTCGGCTGCACCGCACTGGCAAGCGCAGTGATGAAAGTGTCCGGCTCCATGTACGTGACTTCAGCCCGGCCACCGGAAAGTGCGGCAGTCATGGGGTGTCGATAGAAGCGCTTGGCGATTTCGTCCTTGTAGGTGCTATCGCTCAGAAGCTTGAAAATGCTGCGCCGCAAATTGCGAGCGCGCATGCGGAAGCCTTCGACGACGAATTGCTGGATCAAGCTGACGATCGCCGCCATGACCAAGAAGACCAGCAGCAAAGCGAGCGCCAGCTGAAACAACGGGCTGTTGAGCATGACTCCCCCTCCGCGCCACGCCCCCGCCAATTCGGCAAGGCAGCCCAACTTCTGCGTTGGCGCGCCATAAGTCTTAATATAGATTAACCATACGCGCAATTCGGGGGAGTCGCGATGTCCGAAGAGACGACACGTCTTTCGCCGCTGGAATTGTTGACCATCGACGCGATTGTCTCGCTGTTCGAAACCAATTCCCCGGCCAAGTACGATGCTATCGCCCGGAGCGCCCAGGATCGCGGCGGCCTGAGTTACGGCAAACACCAGGCGGCTCTCGTGAGCGGCTCATTGCATCGTTTGATCTCGCGTTATTGCGAAGCCGAAGGCGCCGCGTTCTCGGGGCGCTTGCAGCCGTATCTGCCACGCATGCAAGCTGAAGATCGGGCGCTCGATCGCGACGATATGCTTGTTCAAATTCTGCGCGAAGCCGCCAACGACCCGGTGATGCAACGCACGCAGGATGAGTATTTCAACCAACATTATATGGGCCCAGCTTTGCGTGAAGCCGCAGCAATGGGTTTCGTTACGCCGCTCGGCCACGCAGTCGTTTACGACAGCATGATCCACGGCTCTTGGGACAACATGAAAGCCCGCACGAGCCAAGTCGCGGGTGAGCCAAGTGCTGCAAACGAAAAGCAATGGGTGACGACGTATCTCAATACCCGCCGCGCTTGGCTCGCAGGCCACAGCAACGCGCTCCTTCCGCGCACCGTCTATAGGATGGATTGTTTCCTCGATTTGGTGCGCCAGGAAGCTTGGGCGTTAGCCTTGCCTTTAAGTCTGCAACTCAACGGTTTTCGCTTCAATCTGACCGCGTGGGATTTCAGCCCGAGTTGGTTTGACGATCCGGTGTTTCGCGTCGATCCCGCCGGGCTTGGCGTTGTTAAAGCGCGCCGTGCAGTCATTGCCGAAGGTCGGGACCGGCACGTGCAGCAATTGCTCGCCGACCTTGGCTTGCTCGATCGCGAACGCGGTGTCGATGGCAAGTTCGGCACCGGCTCAGCCAACGCTGTGCGTAATTTTCAGCTGAGCTGCGGCATGCCGGGCAACGGCGAAGTCGATGCAGCGACATACGTGCACCTCGCCAATTCCGTGCAGCGTAGAAACGCCCAGTCCAACGAAGATTTCGTGCCATTGCCCGAACGCGAGCGCAGCACAGCCGGCACAGCTCTTGGCGGCGCCGGCGCGATCACCACGACGATTGGCGGCGGCGCGCTTGCTGGGGCGCAAATTTTAGGCGGCGAGGATGCGCCCGCTCCCGTGGAGCAGCCCGCGGACGCCGGTACGCCCGCGCCAACTACAGGTGAGACACCAACGGCGCCGGTCACCGAAGCGCAAACGCCGGCTGCTGAAACGCCGGCGCCGAGCACAGCCGATGCTCCACCGCCAGCGCCGGCTCAGACTCAAACCCACACCGAAGTTGCGCAGCCTGGACCCGTGCAGGAGATCGCGCGCGAGTATCTGCCGTGGATCGGGATCGGCCTTCTGCTGATCGCGCTCGTGTTCTTCTCGCTGGCGCGCCGACGGTCTTACTGATTAGCCGCCGCGGATTTGCTCCAGTAACGTTTGGAAGTTCGCGGCGAGCCCAGGCGCGTGGTGCATGAGGTCGAAGGCCAGCACCAACGCGATGCTGATTGGCGCGACGAACATGATGCCGGCCGGCCAGAGCGCGCGGGTCAGTTTGGCGTCCGGCCCGATCTCGTCGATCAGCGATTTGCGTACAGCCCAGCCTGCGAACAGCGCGATCAACAAGCCGCCGAGCGGCAGGCCGATGCCCTCTGTCAGGCCATCGAGCAGATCGATGAGCGCCGGATAGAAAATGTGGCCAACGCCGACGATCCAAATCAACAGACCAAGCGCAAGCGTTGCGGTTGCGCGGTTCCAGCCTTTCTTTTCGCTGAGCCAGGCGACCCCGATTTGTAAAAGCGAGATTGAAGAGGTGAACGCGGCGAACAAGGCCAACGTAAAGAAAGCTCCGCCCACCAGCGCGCCGAAGGGCATTTCGCTGAACGCGATCGGCAGCGTGACGAAGAAGAGGCCGGGCCCGCCAGCGGGGTCCAGTCCGAATGCGAACACCAACGGGAAGATCGCGAACCCCGCGATGATCGCCACCAGCGTATCGGCGGTGACGATAAGGCCGGCTGAGCCGGGAATGTTCTGATCGCGCGAAAGGTAGGCCCCGTATGTAATCATCAACGCGCCGCCGACGCCGATCGAAAAGAACGCTTGGCCGATCGCAGAGAGGAATGTGCCAGCCGTGACTTCGGAAAAGTCAGGCTGCAGCAGGAACGCAGCCGAGGCGGCGAAATCGCCGATGACATTGGCGTAGATCACCATGCCGACGAGCATGAGGAAGAAGATCGGCATCAGAATCTGAACTGCGGCTTCGATGCCCTTGGTGATTCCTCGTGCGACCACAATGACATTCGCCAGCACAAAGGCGCCGTGCGCGATCGCGACCAAAGTTGTGTTCGAGATCGTCGCGCCGAAATGCGAACTGATTGCTTCTGGACCGATTGTGTCGAAATAGCCTGAGAACGTCTGCGGGATGTAGATGACGATCCAGGCCGAGATGACACAATAGAATGTGAGAACGGCAGTGCCGGAGAGGCCGCCCACCCACGCAGCCAAAACCCATAGCGGGCTCTTATTGTTTTCGCGCGCCACAGCGAGGATGCTGGTGGGACCGGAGCCGCCGCCGCGGCGGCCAAGCGCATATTCAGCGATGAGAATCGGCAAAGCGATCAGCAGCGCACAGCCAATATAGATCGCCATGAAGGCGCCGCCGCCATTTTCTCCCGCGGTGTAGGGGAAGCGCCAGAAGTTGCCGAGCCCGACGGCGGAACCTACCGCCGCCATGATAAAGGCAAATCGCGACGACCAATACTCGCGCTGTGCTGGCATGCTGTTGTCCCCCCAAAGCCGAGGGGTGAACATTCCAGAGCTAGCCGCTCACGGCAACCCTTTCACCTCTCAGGCGCTTTCGCGGCGCCAGCCGAGCATCAGCAGCGCCATACCAGCGAGCGCCCACGCCCAACCCGGCCCGAGCGGACTGGCGCGTGCGGCGCGGACGACATACGCGCCATTGCGTTCAATGCCGATCCAATCAGCGCCGCGTGCGTTGGCGCCGCGATCGACGCGCCGGACGTCCGGTAATCGTCGTCCATCTTCGCCCGTGAGCACAACACTGCCGCCGGTTGCGTTTGCGAAGGGACGCAAGATTTCGGGGTTCGCTGCAAGCGCCGCCGCTTCGCGTGGATTGAGCGGGCCGACAGCGGCGAAGGCGCGCAAATTTCCGCTTCGCGCTTCGTAGAGGCCTTGTTCGCTCGCTGGCGCTTCGCCAGTGAAAAGCCCCGGCGCACTTTCGCCCACGGCAACAGTGCTGCGCGCGCCTGACGGCGCAATGAGTTCGATGTCGCGCACGAGCGGCGCAAGCGTCGAGCGCTCGATCTCCAAGCCACGCGGGCCGGGCTCCAGCGTCAAGCGTTCGTCTTCAAGCTCCGGCTCTTGCATTAGCCAATGCGCCAAACGGCGCAGCAATTCACCGTGCGGCCCGCCGCCATCATAGCCGCGCGCCCAGAGCCAGGGTTGGTCCGACCACAATTGCGCGACGCGGCCCTGGCCGGCGCGATCCAGCACCAAGAGCGGCGCGCCGCCTGCGCCTTGCAGAACCGTTTGCCCGCCCGTGGCCTGTGCTTCGACTTGCATTGTCCAGCGGCCCCACCGTTCCGGCGACGGCAAACCGCGCACCACGGGGTGGCGCCGTCCGAGCGTTGTCGGCGCCGGCCGATACGGTGTGGTTGTCACCGACCCCGTTGGTTGGGCCGGCAAGATGGCGGCGAGCGCTGTGCGGTGAATACCTTCAACGCCAGCCTCTGCTTCGCCCGCCGAGATCAGCAGCGCGCCGCCTTGCTCGACGCGCCGCGCAATCGACGCGAAATAATATGCCTGCAGAATACCGCGCCGTCGGTAGCGATCGAAGATGATGAGATCGAACTCGTTGAGGCGCCGCTCGAACAATTCCTCTGTTGGGAATGGGATCAGCGCCAGTTCATTGAGCGGTGTGAAGTCCTGCTTGTCGGGCGGGCGTAAGATCGAGAAATGCACAAGATCGACGGCCGGATCGCTCTTCAGCAGATTGCGCCAAACCCGCGCGCCTTGATGCGGCTCACCGGTGACGAGCAGAACACGCAACCGATCGCGCACGCCGTTGGCGGCGAAGGCGGCGCGGTTGTTGGACAGCGTAATTTCGCGCGGGCCTTCTTCAGCCTCGACCACCACCATGTTGCGCCCGCGCTGCGGCAATTGCACATCAACAGAGAATTCCTGGTTCGCGCGCACGATGGTTTCGCGCGCGCGCACGCCATCAATGCTGACACGCACGCGCACCGGCGCGTTGTTTCCTTCATCGATCACGCGCGCGGTGATGCGCATCGGTTCGCCGACAATGCCGAACGTCGGTGCAGAGACCAATTCGAGCCGGCGATCGCCGCGGTCGGGATCGCCGACGATTAGGATATGCGCCGGCCCCAGTTCACGCAGACGCGATGGCTGCTCCGGTGGGTCTGCGGCTTGACCATCGGTGATGACGACGACACCACCAATGCGGTCACGCGCGACGTCGCTGAGCGCATCTTCGATGATCGAGGTGATCATCGTGCCGTCAGCGCCGCCGCGGGTTTCGCGCACCCGCACTTCAAGCCCTGGCTCGCGCGCCAACGCCGCCGCCATCGCGTCCCCCGCAGCGCGCGCCGCATCTCTGCGGCCGGCAAGGCCGAGGCTTTCACTCTGGTCGACAACGATGAGCGCCACATCTTCCGCCGGCTCGCGCGTTTCGCTCACCCATTGCGGCTGCATCAAGCCGAGAAACACGAATGCGATCCCGAGGCCACGCAGAATTGGCGCGTTGCCGCGGCGCCAGAGATAAATTCCGAACGATGCGAGTGCGAGCACGGCAAGTGCAATTAACGCCGCACTCGGCAGCGCTGGATCAAAGCCGATGCGCCAAGCGCCAATCATTCGCGGCCCATGCGTTCGAGCAAAGCCGGCACGTGCACTTGATCGGCTTTGTAATTGCCGGTGAGCGCGACCATCACGATGTTGACGCCAAAGCGGAGCGAAAGTTCGCGTTGGCGGCCGCTGATTTGACCTTCTCCGGCCCATGCGGCTGCCCAGTCGCCGTCACCGATAAACAGCGATGCAACCCCATCGCGTGATTGGGCGGCGTTCGGGTCCTCGGCCCATAATTGCGTTGACTGGGTGCGGCCGGGAAAATTGCGCATCAGATAAAACGCGCGCGCCAGCACGTGCTCGGTGGTGACGAGTTCAAGCGGCGGCGCGTCGATGCCGGTCAGCATGGTTTGCGCCGGCCGGCTGCGCCCCGTCGCCGCGCCGGAATCACGCGTGTCGACAAGAAGCAATCCGCCAATGGCGAGATAGCGATCGATGTTGGCGAGCGCTGCGTCTGAGAGCCGTTGCGGCGAAGAGGGGGCGGGCCAATAGAGAAACGGATACGCCGCCAAATTATCGCGCGCGAGATCGATGCCGACAGGATCGCCGGGTTCAACGGAGGTGCGTTCCGTCAGTATATTGCTCAGCGCCGCCAGCCCTGCCGCGGACGTGCGGTCGACGCGCGCGTCGCCAGTTCGCACATAAGCTAGTCGCAATGTCTGGGTGGGATCAGAATTCTGCGCATGTGCATCGCTGCCGCTGAAGATGGCAAACGCGAGCGTCGCCGCGGCCCCGGCGCGTACGAAGCGCGGCAATTTGCCGAATAAATAAAGTCCAACCATGAGATCAATCGCCAAGAGCAAAGCCGCCGCGCCGAAGAGCCAGCCCGCGAGCGGCTGTTCGATCACGCCGGTCAAACCCTCGCGCGCCACATCGCTTGGCAGAGCCAGCACGTTAAGCGTCTCATCCGGCCGGGCCGCGTCAATCGAAGCGCTGACGCCGGAGCGTTCGTAGAGGCCAGGGGGTGTTTGCGGTGATGGCGCGGCGAGCGCGAATGCCTCCGGGGCAATAGGCGCTGCGTCGGGCGCGGCAGCGGATAGTGCGCCAAAACCGTCGAGCATGCTGCGTGCGACGTAAGGCCCGCCGCTGATTTCACGTTCGCCTGCGCCGTCCGGTCGCGCTGCGAATGCCAGTGTTCGGCGTAGCATCTCCACGAACAAACCGGAGAGCGGCACGTCCGACCAATCTGGTGTCGCGCTGATGTGAAAGAAAACGATGAGGCCGCGCCCGCGCGGCTGCGCGGTGACGAATGGCGAATTGTCCGACAATGTCGCCCACACGCGCGCTTCTTCGAGCGATGCGGGTTCCGCCAAAACCTGCCGGCGCACGTTTACGTCTGCCGGCGGTGTGATGCCGGCGAACGGCGAGTCCGCCGCAAATGGCGCGATGGCGAGCGGCGTCTCCCACGCGAGCGCGCTGCCGAGTGTGCGCGAGCCTGGCCGCAATCGCACAGGTAACAATGTGTCGGCATCGTTGGCGAGGCGGGGGCCGGCGAAGCGCACCAACAGGCCGCCGTCATTGAGCCACCGCTCGAGGGCGCTGAGTTCAGTTGGCGCGACGCGGCTGGTGTCGGGCAGGATCAAAGCTTGTGCGCGCGCGTCGATCAATTCACGTACGCCGCCGCGTTGCAGGCTGGCGTAGGGCTGCAAGGCGCGGTCGGCGTAGAACAATTCGGAAAGCAGCGGCTGGCTTGCGCCACCTGCGTCAACGAGGCCAACGAACGGACGACCAGCGCCTGCGGGCAAGAGCTTCACAGCGCCAGCGCTTTGCTCGCCAATCATTCGGATGCGCGCGGCGCGCGCCGCGATCTCCGGCGGTAAATCGATGCGGGCGGTGGTGCTGGTTGCATCGCCAGCAAAGCGCGCTTCGGCGGCGCCGAGCGAGCGGCCTTCGGCAGTTTCCGCCGCAATTGCGACGACGGGCGAACCGGAAGTCGCGCGGCGAATATCGGCAACCACGCCTTCAGACGTGACTGCGCCCGATACAATCGCGCGTGCTGTTTGCGGCGGCAGGCGCGCGGTCACTGGCCCGCGTTGCTGCAATTCCGCTGCGAGCGTGCGCGCGCCATCATCGTTGAGGCCGTCGGTGATCCAGACGATGCGATCGAAGCGGCCTTGTGTTTGCGCCAAGCGTTGCGCTGCTTGCGCGCGGTCGGGCCGCCAGGCTTGTGGCTGGAGTCGGCTGATGGCGGCGCGCGCGTCTGCGGCGGTGAGCGCTTCGCCCGGATCGCGCGCGCGCTGGCTCGGCGCGGTGAGCAGGAGAAATACTGGCGCGCCGGTGCGCTCGGCTTGCGTGGCGGCGGCGCTGGCGGCGGTGCGGACGTCGGCCCAGAACGGCGCCGAGGTCCAGCCATCATCGATTACGATCAAGGTCCGGCCGCCTTGCGCGCTTTCGCTGGCGCTTGGCGCCAAAGCTGGGCGCGCGAACGCGATGATCAGCAACGCTGCGGCAAGCGCGCGAAACAACAGCAGCCACCAAGGCGCGCGTTCGCGGCTCTGATCTTCGGTGCGCACGCCTTCGAGCAGACGCGTCGGTGGAAATTGCGTGCGCTGCGGCGGCGGCGGCGTCGCGCGCATGATCCACCAGAGCGCAGGCAGCGCCAGCAACGCCGCCAGCGCCCACGGCGCGCCAAAGAGGATCGGGCCAATCGTCACCCGTAGCGCTCCGAGACGAAGGCCATCAGCATCGACAAGGCCGGCGAGGCGCTATGGTCGGTGCGGTGCAGCAGTGCTGGAAAGCCAAGCTCGGCGCCAAGTGCGCGCAGTTCGCGGCGGTGTTGCGCGAGGCGCTCGGCGTAGGCGGCTTGTGCGTTTTCGGCGCGGCCGATCAAAACTTCGCCGCCGCGCCCAGGCGATTGAAACAGAGTGCGGCCACGGAAAGGAAAATCTTCCTCCGCCGGATCGGCGATCATCAAAAGCGCGCCACTCGCGCCGACGCGGGCGGCGGCGAGTAGGCGCTCGCGCCAGGTTTCGATTGGCGCGTAGAAGTCGCTGATGAAAATGATGCAGGTATTGCTGGGCGGTTCGAACTCGCTTTGCGGCTCCAGGAGATCAATCGCCAGCCGATCCACTGCACGGGCGCCGGCGCGTGGTTGCATACCCAATGCGCCGATGCGTTCGCCGCCGCGTGCGAGTAACGTGGCCAGCGCTAGAGCGATGACTCGGGCGCGGTAGAGTTTCGTGGGCCGCGCCGCATCGCTGGTCCAGTTGAAGCCGGCGTCGCTATCGATCCAGAACCACGCGGTCTGCGCCGCTTCGCGTTCGCGCTCGCGCACGTAATAGCGATCGCCGCGCGCGGAGCGGCGCCAGTCCACCAAACGCGCGCCATCTTCGGCGCGGTGATCGCGGTATTGCCAGAAGTCTTCGCCTTGCCCGGCGCGGCGGCGTCCGTGAACGCCAGGCGCGCTCGCGGCGAGGCGCTTTGCATCAAGCAAAATGCCCGGCAAATCGCCGGCGAGGTTGAGTGCATCTAGACGGGCCGGATTAGACACGGCGAACCTCCCCCCTTGTGGGGGAGGTGGCCGCAACGCGGCCGGAGGGGGGGCGTTCAAACGCGCAGGCGCCAGCGTGTTGGAACGCCCCCCACCCCCCAGCCCCCGCCCCGCGAGGGGGCGGGGGAGAAGGAGCGCGCGTTACATTCAAGCTGCGCGCTCCGCGAGATCATCGACCAGAGAGTCGATATCCAAGCCTTCCGCGCGCGCGCCGAAGCTGAGCTGCATGCGGTGCACCAATGCCGGCCGCGCGAGCGCCGCCACATCATCAACCGCAGGCGCCAAGCGCCCGCGAAGCAACGCGCGCGCGCGCACAGCCAGCATCAAAGCTTGCCCCGCACGCGGGCCGGGCCCCCACGCGACGTGTTGGTTCACGCGCGGATCGGTGCTGGAGCCTGGCCGCGCCGAGCGCACCAATTCCAGGATCGACGCCAGCACCTTTTCGCCAACAGGCATCGCCCGCACCAGACGCTGCAATCGCATCAATGCTTCAGCATTCAAGATCGGCTGCGGTTGCTGATCTTCGAGGCCCGTCGTCTCGATCAAAATCTTCCGTTCGATCTCCGCATCCGGATACGGCACGTCGACTTGTAACAGGAAGCGATCGAGTTGCGCTTCGGGCA
>SXGT01458979.1_pt1 | contig 22066 bp, 22 predicted proteins | sample 3176221 | NCBI WGS metagenome assembly SXGT01 (sample SAMN11356862, study PRJNA531348) | freshwater metagenome | isolation source: freshwater sample F1-120 | place: China: Fuxian Lake, Yuxi | collected 2017-12-25
CGGGCGGCGGGGGGGGCGCGGGCGATGGCGGGGGGAGCGCGGGGGGCGCTGCGGGCGTCACGGACGGATCTGCGGACGCCGTGGGCGACGGCGTGGGCGGCGAGGGCGGCGAGGGCGGCTCCTCCGCTCCCCCGCAGGACGCGTGCGCGGCGACGAGCGCGAGCGAGAGGAAGCCTGCCACGCGCCCCGAACGGCGGCGCGCCCTCGACGGGACTCGAGTCGTGGGGGAGGGCCCGCTGCAGCCTGATCGGAGATCGCGCATGGATGATGTGTAACGATCGCGTGACCGCGCCGATCTCGTCCATCGATTTCGAGGGGCCGCGGGCTCGCCGGCGAGCGCCTTCTCCGCGAACGACGAAGCGTGCCTCAGCGGCGTGTGGCCGTGAAGGGGAGCGCCTTGGCTCCTGGGTTGCCCGACAGCTTGCCGACGAGCTTGTCCCCGGTCAGCGTCGCGTCGACGCTGACCGGGGACGAACTCGGAATGTCACGACGATGCTGGCGCCCGTCGGGGAGTCGCACGACGACGTTCATCTGCGTGGTCACCGAGCCCTTGGCCGCGATCGTGGTGCCGTCGAGGCGACCCGTGGCCGTCCCCGTCGAGGTCGATGCCATCGTGGTCGCCCCGCGTCCTGCGGTAAATCCCGTCTTCACCTCGAACGTGATCTTCACGACGCCGGATTCGTCGACCACGATCCCGATGGGGCCCTTCATGGGCACGGGCCCGTCGAGCCCCGGTCCCGTGTAGGTGCCGCTCAGCTCTCCTTCGAAGGTCCCCGCGACGCCGTCGAGATCGACCTCGACGCGGGCCTTGCCCGGCTTGTAGACGAGCTTTCCCTTGCGAAGCTCGGGCTTCCCGTCCGGCCCAGGGAGCGTCACGACGACCTCGGAGGGGCGCCCGTAGAGCATGTAGCCGAGGGCCGTGATCTCCATCGTGAAGACGCCTGCCGCGTCCGTCGTGCCCCGCCAGCGCTCGGGGTCCTTCCGGGTCGTGATGGCGACTGGAATCGCGTCGATCTTGCGCTTCGGGTCCTTCGTCTTCAGCGCGATCTCGACGGTGGTCCTCTGGTTCCACCTGCCTCGCAGCTCATCGAGGAGGCGGTGGGTCCGCTCTTGTTGCTGCGCGGTCGCCCACCTCGAGAGCGCGGAGAACTCGGGGGTGAGGTCGGCGAAGAGCTGTCGCGTATACTCGGCCGAGAGATCGTTCTTCATGCTCTCGTTGAGGCCGCCGAAGGACCCGAGAAACGTGGCCCCGAGCTCCGACTGGCACATCGCGAGATCGGCCCCGTCAGCGTCCCAGACTTTCTTCGAATAGGCCACGACCTCGGCGCGTATACCGGCGGAGGCCGCCTCCGGATCGCGCGCCTCGGAGACGATGGCCTTGAGGCGCGCGAGCCACTGCGCGTGCGTTCGGCCGTTGTGCTCGTAGTAGCAGGCGAAGCCCCGGGCCCAGAGGTCCTTCCTGCCCGCCCACGCCGTGTCGGCGAACTTGTTAAGCGAGTAGTCGAGGAAGAAGATCCCGACTCCCGCGACCTTCATCGCCGACGTTCCCCAGCGGCCGATGGCGTCCATGCCGATCGCCCTCAGCGCGTTTCCGACGGCGACCCGCTCGTTCCCCTCCTTGGACATGTCGAGGGCGAGCTGGACGAGCGCGAAGGCGATGCCGAGATTTCCGGCGAGCTCGTTGACCTTGCCCAGCACTGTGGCCGCTCCCGCGTAGCTCGCGAAGGCAGCCCCCTCCTCCCCCAGCGTGGCGACGGCCTGCCCGATGCCGAACCACTCCATGCTCGCCTTCCAGCCCTCCTCGGCCGCGGCGCCCACGCTCCCCCTCAGGATGTTCTGGGCGGTGCTCGCGTCGGCGAAGTCGACGGCGAACGGGTAGGTGGCGTATTCGACTCGCGCGGCCGGGCCGACCTGGATCGGCCTCGGAAACACCGCCGAGAACATCGAGAGGTGATTCGTATCGACGAGCAGGACGCGCCTCTTCTCGTCCACCGAGAATGGAACCGAGTCCCACGTATGTTTCGCCGGATCGTAGGTCAATGCGAGCAGGGATGGGCGTTTCCCCCGCCGCCCTAAGGCCTTCGCCGGATCGTAGGGAATCTCGATCGTGACGGGCTCGTCGAACCGGGTGAGGTCCCCGAGGCGCACGTCCAGCGTGTTCCCGAGCCCGGCCTCTGGAGGCGCGGCGAGTCCCGTGATCGCGCTCACCGCGAGGGTGCTCTTCCTGGTCAACGCGCCGGGGGGCAGGACGACCTTTCCCCGGTTGCCTGGCAGATCCACCGAGACCGACGACTTGGGATTGGACTCGAGCTGGCGCTCCACCAGGAGCTCTCGCGCGTACCCCGCGCTCCCGAACCACCCCGCGCGGAGCCCCGCGATCCCGCCGGCTGCGATCGCGCCGGTCAAGATGGCGACGCCAGCGAACGCCCACGGCCAGAGCGCCCTCGGCTTCCGCGCAGGCGTCGGCGAGGCCACGCCAGGCGCCACGGCGGGGGAACCGGGTGACCGCGCAGGCAACGGGGCCGTGCCGGGAGGATACGGGCGAAGGGGCGGTCCGGAGTAGTGGGGCGGACCGGGATAGGCCGCCGGGATAGGGTAATGCGGCGGCCTCGCCCCGGCGGGTCCTGCTGGATACGCGGGCGCGGCGGGGGCGATCGGAGCTCGTGGAATCTGGCGCATGGGAGGGCCCGAGTAGTGGGGTGGGCCCGCGTAGACCGGAGCGCGAGGTGAGGACAGGGAGCCCGCTGGCGGTCCCTGGGGTGGGCGTCGGGGGTGCGTCATGAATCCACCGTCTTGGGACCGCGCGGAGCGGCCACGGGCAAGCACGAGGCGTTTGCTCGAACATGTGGCCTCCCGTGGCAGCGCACAAGTGGCGCGATCTCCGGGCCGCTTCTTCACCTGAGAGCGTCACCGGGCGAGGGGAGTCGAGGCGGCGACCCGCGAGCCCCGCGATCTTCTCTGCCGTGCGCGCCTCCAGGTCGTCCTGAGGCTCCACCGCCTCCGAGAGCCAGCGCGAGTCCGGGAGGAGGTCCCTCCAGAGGCCATTGGCTTCGTATCCACAGAACGTCTCCCACGCTTCGGGAGACGCGATGCGCGCGCCCTCCGTCCAGAACAGCGCCGTGATGAGCGGCGGGTCCGCGGAGTTGATGAAGGGGCTCGCGACGATGTCGCGCGGCGGGATCGAGAGATCGCTCGGTGCCTCGCGCAGGACCCCTTCGATGTCATAGGGTCGCCATGGATCGCCGCAGTGAAGCGCGCCGACACAGCGCCCGTCAGCGAGGAACCGAACATAGGCGAACTCTCTCTCCTGGTTGTCGAGGAGCCAGTCGTCCTCCCCGTCCCAATTCGACCTGTCGCACCGAGCTCCGGTTTCGGACAGGCCGACCGCCGCCTCGTTCGAGCCGCGGACCGCGCCGTGGAGCAGCGCACGGACGGACGGAGATGTGTCGATGATCGGGGTGCCGAGCATGGGAGCCTACGAACATGCCTTGAGTACCCTCGGGCATGGCCTTCACCTCGTCGAGGATCTGTTTGGAGCGAGCGCTCATGACTCGAAGGTAGCAGCCCGCCTCGCTCGACCGTAAATCCGGATCGCCTTGGTCCCGGCGGCGCTCGGAGCTCCGGGCCAGCTCGACCACGAGCCCGAAGCGGCGTCCTCGCGGTTCATATCGAGGGGAGATGGATACAAGCCCATGCGTCAACCGGGGTTGGCCCGGTACGTGAATACATGAATCGCTCATGCCCTCTCAGGAGACTGAGCTCTTTCGTGAACATAAGAATACCGGCGTTTCCAGACAGGTTACAGAAAGAGGCTCCTGGTGGCCGCCCTGGGGCTGGGGCTCCTGCTGGTCCCCAAGGGAGCGAACCTGGGTCGAGCCGAGGCGAACGTCCCCAAGGAGAGGCCGACCTTCCTCGTCGACAATCCGCGACGGCGCGTCGAGAGCGGGAGCGCGGAGCGCGCCGTGATAGTAGTCGCCCTGGACGGCGTACGCCCTCGCGAGGTGTTCCAGGGCGAGGAGCCTGGCCGGACACGGCATCACGAACCTCTTCCGCGATCACGGGGCCGCGTTTCCGGAGTCCCGCCATGGCTTCATGCGGGTGTCGGGCCCGGCCGTGCCCCGTGAGTCGGGGCCCCAGGTCGCTGTGACCCTCTCGGACGTGGGGCGAGGAGCCGCCGTGGTGCTGGGCCTGGAGATCGAGCCCACGCCCTTCACCCGCTGGGTGGACTCGCGCCAGCTCTCGCCCGGCGCGCCCTGAGCTCGCCAGCGCGGCCTCCTCTGCTCGGACGCTCCTCGATGTCGCCATTGCGCCTCACTCGCCCGATGTCGGTGACAGGAGGGCCACACTTCGGAGAGAAGCGGAGGGCAAGCCGGGTCTGGCTTGTTCGACGGAGGTCGGCGAAGCGCGCCGGCGCAATCCTTGCGGGTTCAGAGCGCGAGGCCCATGGTGGATTAGAACAAGCCCATGAAGACCAATCCACTCCTGGCTCTCCTGGGTGGCGCAGGGCTCGTCGTCGCGTCCGCGACGGGCTGCGCCTTGGCACCTGAAGGATCGGAGGTCGTGGAGGTGACCTCGGAAGCCCTGACGCTCGACGAGCAGCGCGAGGCCGTGCGCCGAGCGTGTCGTGGAACTTACCCCAACCACGGGCAATGTGTCTCCTGCGTGGCGCACCAGCGCACGAGCGTGACGCCCGAGTTCGCGCAGGGGGAGTGCAAGGACCAATGCATCAAGACCTCGTGCGCCATCGAGGGAAAGACCTGCGGGACCGTCGACGACGGCTGCGGCGGGTCCCTGAGCTGCGGGCCCCCCTGCAGCGGCCTGATGCTCCTCCCGGCGGAGAACGACGCACTGTACGACGTCCGCGCCGTCTGCACGCTGAGGCCCGTGAGCCGGGTCGGCACCGCCGACGCCTGCTGCCGCGAGGCCGTTTACACGACCGACACGACCTGCACCACGACGCTGCACGAGGAGATCGACGCCGCCGGCAAGTTCGCCTTGAGGATCGATCCCATGTCGGGCTGCGCGCCCACCAACACGCCGACGAGCTGCAACAGGACAGGCACGCTCGCGAGGTGCGACTCGGCGGGGCTGACCTGCCCGCTCGCCTCCTACCAGACCCTGGGGAACCCGTTGGTGCTCCAGGGCGACTACGTGCGCTCCATCGTCCAGAACGCTGCCGTGCCGACGATGCTGGAGGAGTACCGAGGCTGGTGTGGGACCTCGCCCATGATCGGCGTCGCGGGGCCATTCACCTGTAGCCTCAGCCCGGCGCTGGTCGTGAATCGCGCCACGTGGCACGTCACCACGTTCAGCAGGAAGGCGCCCGGCACGTTCACCGCGCGACGGGAGGTCGGCACCGTCAACCCGGGGGCCACCTTCTGCTCGGACGTGGTGGTGGCGCCCACGCCCAGGTTCCCGGTGGCGCAGCTCGCGGGGTTCACCTCGGGGGGACCGGCCACGGGCGGATCGTTCAACATCACCAACTACGACTGCACGTACGAGTTCACCCTCAGGCCATGACCTGAGGGGTCGAAACGCGCCGAAGACCTCACCCCGCCACTGGGGTTCGCGGCGCCCACTTGCCCCTCTCCCACGAAGCGCGGCAGAGGGGCCTCACTGTGCCCTGCTCGTTTCGAGTCCGGTGCCTCACGGCTCGCCTTGGCGTGGAGTCCACAGCCCCCTCTCCCTCGCCCTCTTGGGCGTGGGAGAGGGGTGCGCGACGTACTGCGCCTTATCGCGACGGGGGTGAGGTCTGCTCTGAGGGAGGACGGGAGCGGCGTGGAGCGCGTACCTTGCGGAGGACATGGCTCGCACCGACGGCAACAAGATCGCTCTTCACGCGCTGCGCGTCATCCTCGACGCGCCCGTGCCCGACAAGCTCACGATCGCCGGCAAGAAGGTCCTGCTGGAGGCTCGCCGGGACGAGCGCTCGGACTACCCCAGAGAGGCCCATGGTCTGGAACCGGAGGTCGATGGGCCCTGGCCTCCTCCGCTGCACGTCACGGCCTCGTGGGACAGTGGCAAGGCGGCGATCGACGTGAGGGTGGTCGCCCCTGGCTCGGGCGATACCCGGGGGATGGTCGGGGTGGAGGCCGTCATCAGCCGGCAGCAGCTCGTCGGGATCACCTTGCCCAACCTCCTGGCCCACGTGGCCGACGGCCAGCGCTACGGGGTGCCAGGGCACGCCACGGTCTTCAGGCGCGCCGGTGAAGATGGCCGCATGATCGATCAGCTCAAGGCCGACCAGCGGAGGCAGCTCTGGGAGCATGGGCTGGAGTTCAAGGGCAAATCGGTCAGGCTCTTCGATCTGGTACCGCCGGACCCGGCGCCGCTGCCCTCACCGGAGATCGCTCTCCGGAACATCCTTCTCACGGCGCTCATCAAGATGCCCTATTTCGCCCGTAGCAACCCTGCGCTCATCGAGGGCTCGCCGCTGTTCTCGGTCTCGCCGGGGGCAGGCGACGGGCCCGCGGAGCAGCCCCAGGGGGTCGCGGGCAACAGGAGGGCCTGCGTCTGGCCGCTCCCTGGCGGGGTGCGCTCCTACGCCAGGGCGCTGGACGTGGTCCTGGGCTGGCTCGGCGAGGCCCCCAGGACCAGGCAGGCGGTCGCCGGCTTCCTCGAGGAGCGCTTCGGGGTGACGGCGAAGGGGGACCTCGTCGGCCATGTCAACTTCATGGTCCACGTGGGCGTGGCCGAGTGGACCGAAGGGCAGCTCCAGCCGACCAGCGAGGGGGAGACCTACCTGGATCTGACGGGCCCCGATCGGGCTCTTTACCTGTTCGATCTCGTCCACTCCCGCTTCACGGGGCTGATCGAGGCGCTGGTCATCACCCGGCATTTTCAGCCCACCACCCGCGCCCAGATGAGCCAGCTGCTCCCTCAGGTTCTGGGGATGAACTGGGAGACAGGAGCCCAGGTGCAGTTCCGGCGAAACTGGCTGCTGTCGCTGGGGCTCACCGAGCGGGACGAGGGAGACAGCGTCACGGTGCTCGGCGAGCGGGTGCTCGCCAAGTACACCAGCGCGGTCGTCGCGGCCAACAGAGGCCTGGCCAGGCTGGGGGTGACGCTCGCCGATCTCGAGGCCTCGTCGGCCGAGGCCTCGCCCTCCGAGGTTCCTCCCCCCGCGCTCTCCCTGGAGCTCGTCCCCGAGCGGATCGAGCGCCACCTGGCTGGCCTCTCCCTCCCCGGGAGGCTGGTCGAGATGGCGAGCGTCGCGCTCTCGCTCGGCCATCACCTGCTCCTCGTGGGCCCTCCGGGTACGGGCAAGACGGAGCTCGCCATCGCCCTGGCGACGGCTGCGAGGGCCGAGGACTACGCCTCCGATTTCTCGCTGGTCACGGCGTCCGCGGACTGGACCACCTTCGACACCATCGGCGGCTACGCGCTGGAGCCCGGCGAGAGGGGAGAGCGCATGGTGTTCAAGCCGGGCGTCTTCGTGTCGGCCATCGAGAACGACCGCTGGCTGGTGATCGACGAGCTCAACCGAGCCGACGTGGACAAGGCCTTTGGCGAGCTGATGACGGTGCTCTCGGGGCGGGGCGTGACCACGGCGTTTCGCCTGACGGACGGACGGGCCGTGAGCCTGGGCCAGGAGGGCGACAGCTCCCGACCGCCCGAGGGGTGGTCGCACCCCATCTCGCCCACCTTCAGGCTCCTGGCGACCATGAACACCTGGGACAAGACCTCGCTCTTTCGCCTGTCCTACGCGCTCCAGCGCCGCTTTGCCGTCCTCCACGTGGACGTGCCCGACGACGACACCTACGCGGACCTCCTGATCCGGGCCGCAAAGAAGGAGAGCGCCGCACCACCGCTCGCCGACGAGGCCCTGCGCCGGCTCAGGGAGCTGTTCTCGCAGGAGGGGCTCCTCGGCCTCCGGGCCGTGGGGCCGGCCATCGCCCTGGATATCGTCCGCTACGCCAGGAGGCGCCCCGGCGCCGACGGCCTGGCCGAGGCCCTCGAGCTCTTCCTCCTGCCCCAGCTGGAGGGGCTGGACCCCTCCCCCGCGCGCCAGGTCCGCGAGCGCGTGGTGCAGGCGCTGGGGGGCGGGCTCTCGGCCTCGGCCCTGGGTCACTTCGATGCGCTTTACATGGATCTCTTCCCGAGCCTCGAGGCGCCGTGATCCCCGGGACCCCGGGCGCCTCGGAGGCCTGGGAGGCTTATCTGGGGACGCGGTTCCCGGCGTACCTGCTCCCCAGCGCCGCCCGGCGCTGCCTCACTCGCGACGCGGCGCTCCATTTCCTGCGGCACTTCGCGCCGGACGGACGCGAGGAGCTCCGCCTGGTCTGCTCGGCCAGCCTGCTCTCCGATCCTGCCAAGCGCGGGGAGCTCCGGGGGCTCGTCGCCGAGCTCCCTGCCTTCCTGCGCCGGCTCCCTTCGATGACGGTCGTCCTGCGCCGGACGTGGCGGGGAGGTTTCCAGGGGAGGGTGGACGTGGCCCGGACCCTGGCGGCCAGGGCGAGGGGAGAGCGGCTCGCCTACATCACCAGCGCCCGCCGCCGCTCCTTCGCGCTCCCGGAGACCGAGCTCCTCGCGGTGACCTTGAGGCGGCTGCGCGACAGGCTCAGGGCGCTCCAGGAGCGAGGGCTGCTCAGGGTGAGCCAGGAGGCCCGCTGGAGCACGGGCCTGGGCGCGGCGCTGACCGCCGTCGAGCGAGCTCTGGATCGCAGCCCCCTCGGCGCCCTGGAGGCCACCCCGCTCTCGCCCCACCACGAGCAGAGCGCCTGGAGATCCAGGGACGGGGTCTACCGCCGGGCCGCCCAGTGGCACCGCTGGCTACAGGCCATCGAGGAGAGCGATGAGGCCCGGGCCGAGCACATGGCGAGGGGCGCCCTGCTCCCCATGGACGCTCCCACCCGGTTTCATGTGGCCGTGCTCCTCCGCCTGGCCGAGGGCTTCGAGCGAGCGCTGGTCCCGGCGGGCTGGCGAATGGAGCTCTCGGCGGTCCTGGCGGACCGCGCCGAGGTCGTGGCCTTCCATCGGGCCGACGGGGCGAGCGTCCGCGTTTACCACGAGCATGCCGTCCTCCCCTTCGACAGGGCGCTGGGCGACCGCGATCGGGGCGTCGCGCACTACCTCGCGGGCAGCGGCCGCCTCCGGCCGGACATCACGGTGACGCTCGAGAGCGCCGTCCGGGGCCGCTCGGGCTTCGCGGTGGAGGTCAAATGCTCGGACGATCCGGTCTACCTGGCGACGGGGTATGGCGAGGCGGTCCTCTACCGCAACGAGTATCGCCGCGATCTACGGGCGATGCCCAAGGCGGCCCTGGTGGCGCCGGGCCACATCCCGGGCGAGGTGCGCGACGAGGACGAGGTCATCGCCGTCCCTTGGGCGAGCTGGCCTCCTCCGAGAATGATAGAGAGGCTCGTGGGGTGGCTGGGATAGATCTCGTGGACTGGGAGCTGAGAGATGGGTCGTCCCCCGGAGCCTGAGCGTCGCGAGGAGCTGCTCGCTGCCATCGTCGAGTATGTGCTGAAGAACGGGCTGACCGGGCTGTCGCTCCGCCCCCTGGCCAGGGGCGTCGGGACGAGCGCCAGGATGCTCCTTTATCACTTCGAGTCTCGAGAGAAGCTGCTCGTCCTGGTGATCGAGGTCATCCGGGAGCAGCTCCAGCTCTTCATCAACGCGGAGGTGAGCGGGGACCGCCGCATGTCGGCCGGCCTCCGCGCCCTCTGGAGGCTGGCGAGCCGCCCTGACGCCAGGCCTTACATCAGGCTCTTCTTCGAGGTCTACGCCCTCGCCATGCACGAGCGGGAGATCTACGGCGCCTTCCTCGACACGGTGATCCACGGCTGGATCGCCGTCCTCCGCGAGGGCCTCGAGGAGGGCGACGAGGCGATGGCGACCCTCACCATCGCCGTGACGCGGGGCCTCATGCTCGACCTCGTCGCCACGCAGGACGCGGAGCGCACGGGCCGCGCCCTCGAGGCCTTCATCACCGAGATGATCGAGCCTCGAGAGGCGAGGGGAGCGTGGCGCCTCTCGGATCGCCAGCACCCTGGCTCCGGCGTGGTCGCCCGCCTGGTGGCGGAGGCGGACGCGGACGCCGTCCCCGTGACCACGCCCGGGGCGGAGAGAGCAGGGGCGCCCGAGCCTCGCGCTCGCTCTCGCTCTCACCCAGAGGCGACCCGCCGGGCGATCCGCCTCGCCCCCTCGGCGAAGTCGGCCTCCTCGCCCAGCAGGCTGAGCACGGCGAAGGGCTCGTCCTCGAAGTCGAAGAAGTAACCCGGATGGGTGTAAACGGCATCCTTTTCGAGCAGCTCCACGAGCCACTCCTCCTCGGAGCGGGTGCGGGGCAGCCTGAGGATCGCCGACCAGCCGCCGCAAACCGAGAGTCGGGTGGCGGGCGAGTCAGGGCCCAGGGCGTCGTCCAGGACGGCCAGGTTGGAGCGGATGCGCGCTCTTATCGCGTCCGTGACGATCCGGCTCGAGGCGAGGAGGGCAGGCGCGGCGTGCTGCACCGGGGTGCCCACCGAGAGGAAGGTGTCGGCCACGAGCTCCAGCCTGGAGAGGGCCTGGGACACCAGCGCCGGATCCCCATCCACCGCGATCCATCCGAGCTTCACCTGGGGGAGCCCGGCCAGCTTGGAGAGGCCCGAGAGCGCGAAGACAAGGCCTCGGCTCGCCCCCAGGGCGCTGGTCGCCTGGCCTGCGTCGATGGTGAGCGGGTAGGTCGCGAACACCTCGTCGCTCACGATGGGGACTCCCAGATCGAGCAGGGCAGAGAGCTCGTCCCTCCGGGTATACGAGCCGGTGGGGTTGTTGGGGGAGACGAGGATCAGGGCTCGGGTCCTTGGGCCCACCCTGGCCCTCAGGGCGTGCATGTCGATGTGCCAGGCGCCGTCGTAGCGGAGCGGGTAGGGGACGAGCCTCACCGACTCGAGGACCGCCAGCCACTCGAGGAGCGGGTAGCTCGGTCTGGGGACCAGGATCTCGTCCCCTGGATCGGCCAGGATCTTGAAGAGCCATGAGTAGGCCTCGCTCGTGCTGGCCGTGAGCGCGATGCGCGAGGGATCCACGGGATGCCCTCGCCCGGCGTGATCCCTGGCCACGGCCTCCCTCGCGTCCCGGGAGCCCAGCGGGTCAGGGCAGTAGCGGAGCACCTCGGGCGAAGCGAGCTCGAGGAGCGCCTCCCGAGGGAGCTCGGGCAGACCGACGGAGGTGGGGTTGGAGACCGTGAGATCCAGCACGGGGCCTCTCGCTCGCGCCTCGGCGAGGGCCAGCGTGAGGGCGTTGTGCGCGGCGTGGTGGTGAGCTCGCCCGGAGAAGCGCACTAGCGCTCCAGGCGGACCGCTGTGCCGTACGAGAGCACCTCCGTCGCGCCCTGGGAGAACTCGGTCGCGTCGTAGCGCATGCCGATCACCGCGTGGGCGCCCAGCGCCTCGGCGTGGGAGATCATCATCAGGTAGGCCTCCATGCGCGCGGCCTCGCAGACCTCGACGTACTCCTGGATATTGCCTCCTCCCAGCTGCTTGAAGGCCCCGACGAAGCCCTGGCCGAAGCTCACCGAGCGCACCACGATGCCCCGCACGATGCCCAGGTACGCCGAGACCCGGTACCCTTCGACGCCGGGGCCCGTGGTCACGATGATCGCGTGCGTCGTGGCGGAGGACTGGCGGTATCCGGTCGGGGCAGGGGGGGATTCGCTCATGGCCCCAGACTAGCCCTGCCAGCTCGCCGGTGTCCTCGTTCTTCGGGTCTTCTGGTACAGCTCCTCGCCCCATGAAGCGCTCTCTCCTCGTCTTCTCCCTGTCGCTCCTCGCCTGCTCCAAGCCCGAGGAGCCCAAGCCCACGCCTCCCGCCCCCATCCTGGTCGGGTCCTTCGTGGCCAAGCCGCCCGAGCCCCCGCCCTCCTCGCCCTCCGCGAACGCGGCAAAGGCCACAGGAGCGGAGGATCTCACCTGGGACGCCCCCTCCGCGTGGGTGGTGATGCCCAACCCCAGCTCGATGCGCAAGGCCACCTACAAGATCCCCAGGGCCAAGGGGGACACGGAGGACGCCGAGCTCAGCGTGCTTTTGGCGGGCGGGGGCGTCGACGCCAACGTGAAGCGCTGGGCCTCCCAGTTCGAGGGCTCGCCCGAGCCGAAGAAGGGCTCGCGCAAGGTCGGCGGGCTGGCCGTGACGCAGGTGGAATTCCACGGGACCTTCACCGGCTCGGCCATGCCAGGAGCGCCCGCCGCGGCGCCCAGGCCGAAGAGCATGATGCTCGCGGCCATCGTGGAGCTCCCCGATCAGTCCTGCTTCTTCAAGCTGGTCGGGCCGGAGGCCACAGTGAAGGCCGCCCAGAAGGACTTTGACAAGCTGGTGGACAGCGTCCGCCCCAAGTGACTGAGTTTCGATCCCCACAGGATCATCCCACTGTGCGGCTGCGACGACCCTTGGAAGTCCCTGACGAGGGAGGGCGTTCCCCCCTCGCCTCCCCCTTGAAATTTCTTATTGGCGAGGAGGTGCCCTCCTCCCCGGGATTTGACCCTCGCCGTCTCTTGCGAGGCGTGGCCTCGTGGCCTGCTCTCTGTGATTTACCACCTCGCCCGTCTTGCGAGGACGTTGCCTGTTGGTCTCCTCCATGTGAATCGAGCCATGTCACCCTCGGCGAAGGGTTCAAGCATCGGCAGGACTATCTCTTGGGGGCGGGTTTCTTCCGGGGTGCGAGCCTCTTCTCGAGCAGATCGATGGGCTCCGGGCACACTCTCCGGAGCTTGCAGCCCGCGCACTCGGCGCCCCGCCAGATCCGGTCGAAGCGCTCCTGGGTCCTGTCGAGCAGGACGTGGTCGTCGGTGACGACGCCCAGCTCGAAGTTACGCCGCCCCACGCCCCTGGCGCCCAGCCCTGCTCCGGTGAAGTTGGCGCTGCCCAGGTAGAGCAGCTCCCCGTCCTTGGCGATCATCTTCAGGTGGACGCGGGGGCACTTCCGGAGGGCGCCCTCGAGCTCGGGGTGGGCCGAGAGGCTCTTCCTGAAGGGGCGCGAGGGGAGGCCCGCGTGGAGGAAGCGCACGTCCACGCCCGCGCGGACCTTGGAGGCCAGGATCTCGAGGAGCGACACATGGCGTCCAGCGGCCCTCTCCCGGGTGCCCACCGGGGCCTCGACGCGAAGATCCTTGGCGTTGGCAGTGGACAGGAACAACGAGACCCTGGCCTCGCGGAGGAGCTTCTCGATCACCCAGTGGTAGTGCTCCTCGTCGGTGATCAAGCGCAGCCTCGCCGCGCGCGCTTCGGAGCCGAGCATGGCCCCAGGCTACCTTCACCGGACCCATGTATGCAAAAGATGCCGATGTGAGCGTTTGGGGTTGCATGTCGTCAAGAAAGGGGTACAAGGAGCGCGCCTTTACGGGGAGTCAGCCTCCCTGGATCTCTGGCAAAGGAGCTCTTTCGATGAATCCGATCCTTCGTTCGCTGATGGTGCTCACGCTCTCCGCCGGCGCGCTGGCCTTCTCGGGCTGCGCGGTCGAGGCCGTCGACGAGGGCGATCTGGCGGACGCCGAGGACACCGCGTCGAGCGAGGAGGCGCTCTCGTCTGCCGAGCGAGGCTTCGTCGGCAGCTGGGTCGACGGCGTCGCCACGGGGAGGGACTACGCGTCCTACTTCGCCACGCTCACCCTCGAGAGGAATGGCAAGTACGCCGCCACGGTGGCCGATCCTCGCATTCGCTGCGTGCGCGCTCCCTGCGTGCTCAACCAGTCCGGCACCTGGAGCGCTTACCGCTCGGGCAGCGCCCTCAAGCTCCGGCTGAGCACGAGCGACGGCGCTCGTCGCATCTACGGGGCGGCGCTCGGAGGCGACAGCCTCACGCTCACCCGGCTGGGGACCAAGGTCACGCTCGCCAAGAAGGCCCCGAACGCCACCTGCGCCAACGTGCGCTGCCCGGCCGGCACCTGGTGCAACGACAACGGCGGCGCGGGGCCCGTCACCTGCGATCCGGTCGCCGCGGCGTGCAAGCGCACGGGTTGCAGTGGCCAGGTCTGCTCCGATCGGGACGTGATGACCACTTGCGAGTACCGCGCCGAGTACGCTTGCTACAACAGCGCGATCTGCGAGCGAGGCAGCAGCGGCGAGTGCGGCTGGAGGCAGACGCCCGCCCTGGCGGCCTGCCTGGCGAGCGCCGGCGGCATCTGAGGGTCCAAGAGGCAGCCCTGCCGAGTTTTACGCCCTTCGCTAGAGACGGGCGAGGGGGAAATCACAGGGAGGATTGGAGGGAACGTCCTCGCCTCCTCTCCGTGAACTTCCCCCTTGCCCGTCTTTAGCGACGCCGTTGCCTCGCAGGGCGGCGCGTTCGTGTTTGCGGAGCCTCGCCGCCAAGGTGCATGATGCCTCCGATCGGCCTCTCGCCGTCCGGAGAATCCCATGAGCCCTCGCATGCTCCTCGCGTTCCTGCTGCTCTCCTCTTGCGGAGGGCCTCCCGCGGCGTCGACGCCCGCGGCTCGGGGGGCAGAGCCGACCGGTGAGTACGCGGCCCTCCTGAAGGCCGAGGACAGGAGCGAGCAGGATCGAGCGCTCGACCCTGGGCGCAGGCCCGCCGAGCTCCTGGCCTTCGCAGGTGTCCGGTCCGGCATGCACGTCGCGGAGCTCGGAGCCGGCACGGGCTACACGAGCGAGCTCCTCGCCCGCGCCGTGGGAAGAGACGGCAGGGTCTATGCGCAGAACTCCCGCTTCATCCTGGAGAAGTTCGCCGAAAAACCCTGGTCCGATCGGCTCGCCACGCCGGCCATGGCCAGCGTGGTGCGGGTGGACCGGGAGTGGGACGATCCGCTGCCGCCCTCCGTGAGGGAGCTCGACGCTGTGCTCGTCGTGCTCGTCTATCACGATCTTTTCTGGCTCAAGGCCGACCGCGCCAAGATGAACCTTGCCGTCCTCCGGGCGCTCAAGCCAGGGGGCCTCTACGTGATCGTCGATCACTCCGGGCGAGCGGGCACCGGCGCCACCGAGGTGTCCACCCTCCACCGCATCGAGGAGAAGATCGTGAAGGACGAGATCTCGGCGGCGGGGTTTCGCCTCGTGAAGGAGGGGAGCTTCCTCCGTAATCCGGCCGACACCCGCGACTGGAACGACTCGCCCATGGCCGCCAAGGAGCGCCGAGGGACGAGCGATCGCTTCGTGCTCGCCTTCGAGAAGCCCCTATGACACCCGTGTATTTTGCATACACGGTGGCCTGCGCCTTCGCGGACGTCGAGACCCGGGACGCCTTCGTCGCCTGGCTGGTGGCCGAGCACATGGAGGACGTGTGCGGGGCGGGGGCGATCTCGGCCGATGTCGTCGTCCTGGACGGCGACGCCCCCCGCTGCGAGGTGCTCTACCGGTTCTCGTCGCGCGAGGCCTTCCTCCGCTACGAGCGGGAGGGGGCCCCGAGGTTGCGCGCCGCGTCGGTCGCCGAGATCGCCCGGCTCAAGGCGGGAGCTCGCGTGGTGTTCACCCGCTCCACGGGCGAGTGTGTGCACGTCGTCGTTGCCACGCGCCCGGGCTCGGGATAGGGATGCCACAATGCCCGGATCCGGTTGGCTTCTCGGCGCTCTCTCGATCCTCTTCGCGCTCGCGTCGGGGTGCTCGGAGCCGGTCCACGCGGCGTACTTGCCGATCTCCCCGGCCGGCACCGGCCTTCACGAGAAGAGCACAGGGCTGGTCCGCGTCCAGCTGATGCGGGGCGAGGAGCCCGTCGCGGGCGGTATCAGCCCGAAGTTCGCCGGCAACATGGCGCAATCGGGGGATGGAACCCTGGGCGACAGGCTCTTTCGCCTCGACCCTCACGGCCTCCTCGAGGGGTGTCAGTACGTCCCCAGCGGGCGGGTCTGCAACTTCGTCACCCTGCCCGACGGGACGATCCTTGGGGGCTCTCTTCACTGGATCCTGTCAGGCCACACGGCGACCCCCCGGGCCGGGGGCTGGGTCGCCCAGGGGGCGTTCCTTCAGGCCCCGGTGGGGGTCGACGAGCAGGGAAAGCCTCTCGCCCAGCGGTCTCCGGTGCTCGTCGGCCGGGCGTTCCACTGCCGCTTCGCCGAGGGAGGGCCTCGCTGCCTCCCTGTCCCTGCCACGGACAAATCCCTGGTCTTCGCGGCCCTGGGGGCCTTCTCCCTCCGCGACGGCGACGTTCGCCGCGACGTGCTGTGGGTAGGCACACTCGCCGTCGACGCCCCCGTGAATCCGAACCCCATGGCCTACGAGATCCGTGTTCTCCACCGCTGCGAGACCACCGAAGACTCCGACTCTGTGACATGCAAGGTCGCCGCGATGAAGTAAGAAATCCAGTCGGATTACTCCCCACTTCGAAGGACGGGGTCTCCGCCCCGGAAGGTTGATGAAGAAGCTCCTCACACTCTCTCTGCTGGCGATGCTGGCTGGCTGCGTCCCACCCGTCGTCTCCAACTACGCGAGCGTCTCCACGCACACGCTCCAGATCGCGCCGGACAAGCAGGCCGATGTGGTGTGGCTGCAGCAATACAAGGACGGGAACTTCGTCCTCATGCGCTGCATCAACTCCTCCGAGGGGCCGCAGTGCGTCCGCGTAAAGACGCCCTGAAGCTCGCCGTCCTGGGCCTCGCTCTCTCGGGCGGGCCCGGGTGTGGCGCGGTCTTTCACTCGAGCCAGACGGTCACCTTCGTGACGAGGCCCGAGGACAAGGCCGTGATCTACCGCGACGGGGGGCCGATCACCCCGGCGGCTCCAGGGACGAGCACGGCCCTGGTCAACATCGCATTCTTGAACACGTCCGGCGGGTTCGTGGCCGTCGCCCCGGGCAAGAAGCTCAAGGCCGCTTCGCCCGCGACCCACGTGGACGCGGTCGCCATCGTGTGCGACATCCTGTGGAGCCTGACCATCATCGGCGTCGCGGCTCCCATCTCGGACGCGCTGCTCGGGACCTTCGTCAAGGTCGACGAGCGCGTCGAGCTCAAGCTCGAGGACGATCCTCCCTCGGCCAACCCCATGCCCGTCTATTCGATCCAGGGGGTCACCGTCACCGGCTCGCTCGACGCGCCGTCCTCCTCGACGCCGCCGCCGTCCTCCCCCTCTCCGCCCTCTCCGCCGCCCTCTCCGCCGCCCTCCTCGCCTCCCCCCGCGCCCAAAAAGCCCTGACGGAGCGAGCCTGTCCCCTTGGCCAGGCGGGTCGTCCATGGAAGACTGGCCTTTGTGCGCCTCTCGCTCCTCGCCGTCGCGGCCCTCTTCCTCGTTGCCTGTGGCACCGATGCCGGCGATGTCCCGCCCCTGACAGGTCCTGGCGAGCCAGATGCTGGGCAGGCAGACGGCAGCCCTCTCGTCGCCCCCGATCTGGACTCTTCGGTTGTCAAGGACACGGGGGCAGACGCCCTGGTCGCGCCGGACGCAAAGGCGGACGCAGGCGCCGACGCCCTCCCGCCCGACGCCGGGGCTCCGGTGCTGTGCCTGGGAAGCACCCCCGGCGCCTACTGTGGAAATGACGAGATGCAGGGGGGCGATCCCAGGGTGCTCTACCAGTGCCCTGGTCCTGGCAGGCCGCCCACCTCGTCCGTGGTATGCGCCAACGGCTGCGTGATCTCGCCGCCGGGCACGCCCGATCGCTGCGCGACGCCCGTGCCTCCGACGACGACCTTTCGCTTGCCCTGGGGGTCCGGAACGACGATGAGGCTCACCCAGGACTGCAACGACTCGTGCTGCGCCGATCATGTGGGCAACGCCAGTTTTGCCTGGGATTTTGCCAACGGGGGTGGATTTCCGGTGCTCGCGGCAAGGGGGGGCACGGTCACCCACCTCAAGATCAACAGCACCACGGGCTGCGGCTCCAGCACCTGCGTCAACAATGCCAACTTCATCGTGATCGATCACGGGGACGGCACGCACTCCACCTACCTCCATTTCCAGGGCGGCACCCTGGGGCCGGGGGTGACCTGCGGAGGCACGGTGGCCAGGGGCCAGCTCCTGGCGACGGCGGGGACCACGGGCTGGTCGACCGGGGTACACCTCCATTTCCAGGTGAGCCAGGTCCATCCTGGAGCGCCCACCTGCGAGTGTGGTCCGAGCGGCACGGGCTGCGCCGCCAACGCGGTCCCGTGGGCGAATTTCTGGTCCAGCGCGGCTTATCCAACGGTCGCCACGCGCTTCGACGAGTGGGCCACAGCGTCTCAATGTGGCAATCGCCGCATGACGATGCCCACGTCCCAGAACCACTGAGGATTACCCAGCTGCGACACCCCTGAGAGGGGCCACCGATGAGCAAGAAAAGCAACGTAAAGGCAGGGGCCGTCATCGGCAACTTGCGCTGATCCAAGCATTTAGCCAGGAGTGACCCATGCGCACGAAAACCAATGTGAAAGCGGGCCTTGCCAACATCTCGAAGTCGCAGCACCAGACCGCGATGGCGGTCATCGGCAACATGCGTTGAACACGTCGAGGATGGCGCCTCCGGGGCCATCGCTCAGCCCATCGGAGCGGGGAAGGTGGTGGTGAGCTCGACGACCGGGGTCTCGGCCCGGTTGACGACGCTGCAGCTCGCCGGGCATAGCACGACACGCGTGCTCGTGTCGTGCGCGACCGTTCCTCGGCATGAGTCCTACCAGCCGGCCCTCGCGCGAATGAAGTCCCACACGCTGGACGCGTCGTCCGGGAGCGTGCGTGGGTAGATGATCCCCATGGTGGCGGTGTCCGGGCGGTAGCTGTTCTGGTAGAGGCCCTTGCCCGAGTACGCGACCATGATGGCGTCCGCGTCGAGATCGCTCGCGATGAGCCCGGCCACGCCAGCGCGCGGCGAGTGGCTCGCCTCCAGGGTGCCCGCGGGGCAGTTCGGTCCCGCGCCCTCCACGCCGTAGCCGTCAATCGTGGAGTCCGCGATGAACTCGATTCGCCGCGGGGGCGCGGGCGGAGGGGCCAGGAGCTCGCCCCCCGGTCCGAACGTGAAGCCCATGAACGTGGTGAGCCCGAGGTTGCCCTCCGTGCGCTTGTAGATCTCGACCTCGTGGACGCCCGGCGCGAGCCCCGAGGCCAGCGCGTACGTGTGCGTGCCGGTCTGCGTCTCGAGGTGTCCGGGCAAGAGCACGCAGTCCACGAGGACGTCATAGCGGGCGGGCCCCCCGCTGAACCCTGTGGTGTTCGCCATGGTCACGCTGGCCTCGGTGCCCGAGAAGCGCGCGATGGCGCGGGCCGCTGGGTACGCGGTGCGAGGGCCGGCTGCGCTGCGAGTGTCCCAGCGCCCCACGAGGCGCACGGCGGGGCTCGACACGCAGAGGTAGCTCGACGCGGCGTTGCTGGTCTCCCCCGCGGCGCAGGCCTCGCACGCCGCCGACGTGGACGCGACCGTCGCGGTGGACATGCCATCGCCGCAGGGCACACACCCGGGGCTCCCGGAGGCGTCCGAGTAGGTGCCCTGTGGGCACGGGGTGCATGCGGCGCCGCCCACGGAGAACGTTCCGGCTGCGCAGTCCACGCACAGCCCTGGCTCCCCCGCCTCCTGGCCATCGGGGCATGGATCGTCGCCGGCCTGGTTCGCGCTCGTCACCGCTGCGATGGGCGGGTCGTCCCCGGCGGGAGCGCCGGCGCACCCGGCCTGGAGGACGAGCAGGAGCGAGCCGACGCTGGCGGCACGCAGGTAGTGAACTTGGCTCATCTATGTCCTCCGGTGAATGCGCGACCACCCGGGCAGGGTGGTCAGCAACCCACAGGTTATCCGCTACGGCGCCCAGATCGACGCCAGATCGAGCTCCATCGCATCGAACGGCTCTGCCCGCACCTTCGCGTCGTCCTCGTAGGTCTCGAGCAGCATCCACCGCCCCCCCTCGAGCCGGTAGACCTCGAGTGTCCGCATCAAGGGGTTTAGCAGCCAGACGTGCCCGACGCCCTCGCGCCGGTAAATTCGCATCTTCTTGCCGCGGTCGACGCGCTCGGTGCGAGGCGAGAGCACCTCGCACACCCAGTCGGGAGCTATGTCGTAGTACGCGAGGGTCTCCGCGTCGCCCAGCGCGTCCGGCATTCGCTCCCGCTTCCACCCGGCGAGATCGGGTGCCAGCTTGTCGGGTCGAGGGCCGACATGGAGCTCCGGTTCATCGAGGATCACCCAGCCGCCGGGCCCGCTGTCGCCCAGGTCGAAGGCGCCGCCGAGCTTCATCGTGAGGCGCGACGCGCTCCGCGTGTGGGGGCGGGCGGGACGCGGAGAGGTGAAGAGCTCCCCGTCGAGGATCTCGGCCACCATCTCGGGCGGTACCGCCTCGAACGCCGCCTCCACGTCCGGCAGGTTGCGAGCAGGAGGCATGAGAGGGATGCCGGCGCTCATGGGCGTGAGACTACCACGGGCGTGGTCGGGTGGACCTCTCCGGGATCACCCGGGGCAGGAGGTGTACCGGAGATGCTCCACGCCGAAGCCTACCCCGACCCGGTCCCCCGCCGAGTGAGAGGCCTCTGCCGAGGTGAAGACGATGGGCTTGTCCCTGGTGCCGACCGCGATGAGCGCGGCGGTCGCGGGCCTGTCGCCGAGCGCGAACGTGACATGAAACGCGCCGGCCTTCTTGAAGCGCAGCGTGACGTTCGGCTCGATGGTGAGCGTCGAGACCGCTCCGCCAGAAGGCCCCTCGACGCGCAGACTCCCGGAGCCGCCCGCCTGCGTCCCGACGTGGTAGGGCACGCCGCGATCGTGGAGCGTCGCGCTCTCCACGAAGCCCTGCGTGGTGTTCAGGAGGATCGCGTCGACGCCGTTGCCCGTATAGATGCCCGCGGGAAGGCCGCCCGAAGCCCGCGCCCACGTGTGGACCGGGTGGCTCGTCGAGCCGCGGATCGTGAGGTTCTGCGAGCCCTGCGCAAAGCCCGCGCCATCCTTGAGCATGATACCGCTGCTCCTGGAACCCTCGATCCTGACGTGATCGACGAAGAGGGTCTCCTGCGAGGGCTTCGTCGGATCCGCTCCCTGGAAATCGAGCATCCCTGCCAGATCCTCCAGGGTGTTCAGCCGGTCGCCGCCGCCGTCGACCGTGGTGTAGGAGAGCCTCACGGAGCCGCCGCCCAGGGTGCGGATCTGCGCAAAGGACCTGGACGCGTCGCTGCCGCCGATGTGCACTCGCTTCGAGGCGGTGCCCTTCGCGACGATCGATCCCTTCACCGTGAGCGTCTTGCGCTCCGCGATGAGGACCTCGGCGCACGGCTCGAGCGTTAGCGTACCGTCGACGCTCGTGTCGAAGGGGATCATGTGCGGGCTTCCCTCCACGGTCCACGTCTCCGTGGGGATGTTTCCCTGGTGCTTCGTCCCGGCTCCCGTCGGCGCTGCGCACTCGCTCACCACCTCGGGATCGCCCGGCCCCGCGTCGGCCCCTGGCGGAGTCGTACCCGGCGGTGCGGACGGGGTCGGCGACGACGGGCATGCGATCGACAGCACCGCACCGGTGAGCAGAAGTACCGTTCCAAGCTTCATCATGGTCGGTTTCCACCCTACTCGAGCGCGCGGTGGCGAAGCGCCATCGCCGGTGACCGTACAGCAACGCGCGTGCCGAAGGCGCGGACGCACCGAATGCCGCCTTTTGGCACCCCCACGGGTTTGGGTGAGCCTGGATCCATCGAGCCAAGGGTGCTCGATATGCGCCACTCCTGCACGGGTTGCGCAGTCCATCGCGAGGACCACGCGCGGCGGGGCGCCGAGCGCACGATCCACCCGCGTTCGGATGGCCTATTCTTGTTGGATGAGGACGCGCTGCTTCCATCTGTCTGTGATCGTGGTCGCGTTCATGGCCTGTATTGACGAGTCCGGAGTCGAGCTCTCGAACAAGTCAGATCCCATCCGTGGCGGGGTCAGTGACGCCGTCGACGTGGCGGTCGTCGGCATCTCTGACTCGAGCAGCGGCGCGACCTGCACGGGGGCGCTGATCGCGCCCAACCTCGTGCTCACCGCCCAGCACTGCGTCGCGCGGCCCACGGGGCTCGGGTCATGCACCCAGGGGGTGTTCGGGCCGCCGGGTGCGCCGGCCAACCTCTTCGTGACGACCAGGGCGATCATGACGTTCAACCCCGGCGACTACCACCGCGTCGCCGAGATCGTGATCCCGCCCGGCGGCGATGGCTTCTGCGGTCGCGACATCGCGCTGCTGCGCCTGGCGAACAACGTGGCCACGTCCGAGGCCGCGCCGATCGCGCC
>SXGT01052382.1_pt1 | contig 22064 bp, 13 predicted proteins | sample 3176221 | NCBI WGS metagenome assembly SXGT01 (sample SAMN11356862, study PRJNA531348) | freshwater metagenome | isolation source: freshwater sample F1-120 | place: China: Fuxian Lake, Yuxi | collected 2017-12-25
ACTGTCGTCGTTTTGGTCGAGCAGCTTGTCGATATCGTCAATGATTTGTTTTTGCTTCTTGCGGGTGTCTTCGCCGGGGTCTTTCTTCTGGAGGTTGTCATCCACTTCGCCGAAGGTCTTCTTCAGCCGATCGACGATCACCTTTGGATCTTCGGCAGGCGCCTCGGGGACGTCGTCCTTCTTGGCGTCCGGCGGCGCGTCCTTGCCGTCGCCTTTCTTTGGCTCCGCCTTCGCGTCCTTCGCGTCGGTTTTCTTGGCGTCCGGATCTTCTTTTTGCACCGGGGTTTCCGCGGCGGCTTTCTTCTTGGGCGCTGGGGTCTTGTCCTGGGCCACGGCAAGCATGACCAGGCAGGCAAAGGACACCAGGCTCAGTGCGAAGGTGCGGGTCATTTCTTTTCTCCCTCTTTCGGTTCGGGCTGCGCCTGCTGCGGCGGGAAAAGGCTCTGGAACAGCTCGTGGATGCGTTCCTGTTCCTGGGATAGCTCATTCAGCTCACGCTGTTGATCGTCGTTCAGTTTCTTCAGGTCGGGGTTGCGCTTGGCGAAATCCTCGGTCCGCTGGTTCAGGTCGAGCTGCTCGGCCTTGAGCACCTTGAGCTGGGCGGTGGGCGGGATGCCGTCGCGCGCCTGCATGCCGCCTTGTTTTTCTTCGGGCATGTCCTGGCCCATCGGGTCCTGCTCCTTGGCGAGGTCGCGTGGTTTCTTCTTCTTGCTGATCTCGTCCTTGAGGGAATCCAGCAAGCGTTCGAGTTTCTGCACGGCGACCTTCTGGTGCTTGACGGTATCGCCGTGCCATTCGTTTTCGTCTTTCAATTCCATGTCGTTCATCTTTTCTTCGCGGCGGTCTTTTCCCTCGTCACGGCGTCGTTCCATGGCCGTGCCGGCCTTGTCCATTGCGTCCTTGGCTTTTTCGAGCAGGCTATAGAAGACCTTGGCGCTTTCGAGCTTTTTCTTGAAGACATCAGTTTCCTCGCCGATGCTCTTTTGCGCTTCCATGTTGCCTTCAATGGTGTCGAGGAATGCATCGGTCCAGATCTTGCGTTTCATGATCTTGGCGTGCAGGTTCTCCGAGCGTTCGAGGGAGCCGACCTGGCGGATCTTGAGCATCTCGAGTTGATCGGCGATCTTGATCAACAGTTCACGGGCCAACTCCTCCTCGGCTTGCTTCAATTCCTCCTTGGCGCGGTTGACCTCTTCCTTGGCTTTCTGCTGGGCCTGGTCGGGGTTCTCGCCCTGCTTGATATCCTCGGCGGCTTTCTCGATATTCTTGGCCGCCTCGTTCAACTCGTTGGCGGCGCGCTGTTCGTTGAGCCGGGCCAGCTGATGACGCATCTTGTTGATGTCCTCTTGCAGGTCGGCATGTTTCTTGGCCAGATCTTCCTTTTTCTTCAGGCGTTCTTCCTTGTCCTGGATCATCTCAATCTTCTTGGCTTCCTTGCGGAGTTCCTCGATCTTCTTGGCAATCTTGTCGAGGTCCTTCTCGGCATCCTTGCGGTCCTGGATGTCTTTCTTGGTGGCGTCCTCGCTACGGCCTTCGAGGTCGCGCAGCACCTGTTCCAGGTTTTTCTGGATGTTCTCCTGCTGCTGCAAGGCTTTCTGCGGCGCCTCGGATTTGCCTTCGAGCTGCTTGGCGACGTCCTTCATCTGCTGGCTGATCGGCTGCTTGTCGATTTTCTTGTCCGGCTGCTTGGGATCGAGCTTCGGCTCCGCCTGATTGATCGCCTGGTCCACCTTCTTGGCATTGGCGTCGTCGCCGTCCTTTTGGAATGCGTCCTTGGCAGCCTTCATTTCCTGGAGCAGCTTGTGGGTCTGTTCTTCGAGTTCGAGCTGCTTGGTGCGTTCCTGGTTGATTTGCTCCTTGAGGGTGCTCTCGACGATCTTGCGGTCCTTGTCGCTTAGTTTCTGGTCATCCAGCTCACGTTTGAGGTTGTTCAGCTCGTCGAGCTTTTGCCGAATGTCTTCTTGCTTGCCGATCAGGTCTTGCGTTTCTTTCTTGAGCGCCTGCATCTTGGCCTGCGGGTTGATATCCTTGAGGAGGTCATTGAGGGCATTGCGAACGCTCTGCTGGAGTTTGGCCGTCTGCTCGAGGCCGGCCTTGGTCTTGGCGGGGTTCTTGTCGTTCTGGGCGAGGTCGGTATTGGCCTCGGCGAGCTTCGGCTCGATCTGCTGGAGCTCCTGCTGGGCGATGGCGTCGAGGGTGCCCTTGATCTTGGTGGCGTCGCGGTAGGCCTGCGAGCCGGTGAGCTTGTTCTCCTGGAGGGTGCGCTTGATCTCGTCGGCATCGCGGCGAATGCCTTCCTTGGCGTCCTGGCCGATACGGTCGCGCACCTCGCGCTGCTGCTGGACCCCCTTCTCGATGAAGTTATCCCGGACTTGCTGGTCGATCTTGTCTTGCTTCTGCGTATCCTTGACGGCTTCTTGGGCTTTTTTCTGGATCTGCTCGACCGCCTGAAGCCGTTTCTGGATCTCGGCCAGCCGGGTCTCGACTTGCGTCATCAGGTCTTGCTTGCCGATGATGCGCAATTCGATCGCCTGGCTGCGACCCGGTTCGCGCGTTGGGTAGATGTCGCAGAAATCCTCGGCGAGAATCTCGACCGAGACGACGTCGCCGTTCTTGAATTGATTGCGCAGCGACCAGACCGCTTCGAACTCCAGCTTCTTGTAGCGTAGGCGCAGGTCGGCTGCGGGCGTGGAGGCGCCGGTCAGCTGGGCGAGCGCGAGAGGCAATAGCTTGCCGTAGTCCCTGGCTTCATACAGTACCGTGATCTGCGGATCATCGAGCGGGGTCCCATCGGCGGCTTTGCGCTGATAGTAAGCGTAGACTTTCTTGACGGCGAAAAGCTCATCCGCGACGAGGAACTTGAACGTGACATCAGCCGTCGGCAGCGCAGTCACGCTGGAGCCGGGCTGGAGCAGCTTGATCACCGGCAGCGGGTCGAGGTTGACCTTCAGGTCGGCGACATCGGGCGGGCTTTCGAGCTTGAGGGCATCGCGCAGATGGAGCGTGTAGCTGCCGGTGATCCAGGGGGTGAAGTCGATCTGGAAGACCGACTTGTCGCCTTCCAGCTTGGCGGGGACCTTGGCCCAGATGGCGCTGCTCCCCGCGACCTGTACGAGAGCGGAGAACGGGTTGGTTTGGCCCAGCGTCGTCAAGGCCGCGGCCGGCGTGACCAGCGCCCCTTCCGGGCGATACTCGATCCACGCCTGGTGGAGAGGCCGATTCGCCTTGGCGCGCAAAACGACCTGGCTGCCGGCAATGAGATCGAGATGGCGGGTTCCAGGATCGAGAACGCGTGCGGGGAGGTCGGTGTATGCCGGGGGGCTAATGCTGATCTGCGGCGACGGTTTGCCATCGAGCTTTACGAGCGTTGGCGGCGGCAGCACGTCGACGAGATGCCAGGCCCCCGCGCGCGGCGGGAAGGTGCCGTCGTTGGCCAGGACGCGGAAACGGAACTTCTGGTACTGCTGCGTCATGTCGATGGCGGTCACGAAGCTCGCCGATTGGCCGTCCTTGCCTTCGCGCTTCAGCTCAATGACCTTGTCGGAGCGGATCTGCCCATCGATTTCGACCTTGGCGGTCTTCGGGATTTGGCCTTCAAGTTTGACCTGGATGAAGTAAGGCCTCCCCTTCGCGATCACGTCGTTCTTCTTCCCGCGCGGGTCGAGTTTTTCCCAGCCCGCTTCCTCGGCATCGGGGTCGAGCACATCGATCGGCGTTTGCTTGGCGACGGTGATGCGTGTCCAGGTGTGCTCGCCGAACGGCTCGACGAAACGCCAGAATGCGATCTGCGAGTACGAAGGGCTCTTCCACGCCACGAGCCCGGCCAGGACCAGCGCGCACAGAGCACCAGCGCCGAAGAGGGCGGCGGCCCGGCGATCGAGAATGCGCGCGAAATCGAGGCCGGCGGCCTTATCGATGGTCTCCTTCATCGTCTTCTGCCGCAGCGCCTCGGAGCCCCCCAGGCGTTCCTGGTCTGCGGGCGATTGCAGCAGGAATTGCACGGTGCTCGCCAGCGAATCGTTCAATTCGGGGTAAGCTTCTTCCACGCGCAGGGCAAGTGTCAGATCGTCGCAGGGCCTGGCAAAGGGGCGGATGAGATAGCGATAAGCGACCGCCCCGCTGCCGACCAGGAGGCCGACCAGGCAGACCGCACGGACCAGGCTCGGCAAGTGGGCGAAGTAGTCGAGAGTGCCGACGAGCACGCCCACCCCGAGGATCAGCCCGAGGAGAGCACAGACGCCCTGCCAGCCATCCAGCACGCGCACCTTGCGCCGCAACGAAGCCAGGCGATTCAAGATCGGGTTCATCGCATTCCCCTCTTTGCAACTCTTGGTCACTCACGTGGGCGGAATGATGCGCTGGGCGGTTTCGCGCTCAAACGCGTGTCGGATCGCCCCATCGAAACGGCGCTCGATGGTGCGCTAAACCGCAAAGCGCAACCTTCCGCAACGGACCTTTCCTTCGGGCGCCGCATGGGTTTTACTATAACAGATGCTTCATTTTACGCAAAACCCATTCGGAGGTTAACAAGAAGACGACGATCGCGAACGCCCACCACTGGTTCCACAGCAAAGTCGGCGGCGCGTTCGAGGCGATTCGCAGTTTCGGGCCCGGCGGCAGCTTTTCCAGCGCCTGGTCGGCGTTCGCCAGCGTGAAATACTCGCCATTCGTCTTGTCGGCGGCACTCATCATCTCCTGGGAATCCAGGCGAAGCTTGTCGAGCTCGCCCGGCGGCAGGATCACGATTGCCTCGGCGCTGGGTTTCTCGCCGTCGGGCTGGGTGGCGCTGACGTCCGGGTTGGTGAGGCGGAAGCGGTACTTGCCTTCGCGCGTCCGGTCCCAGGTTCCCTCGTAGGTTCCCCAGCTACCTTCGATCTTGCCCAGCTGGATCGTGCTCACCTCGGGGTTGCCTTCTTTCGCGCCTGGGGGTTGGTAGGTGACGGTCACCTTGACCTCGGTCTTCTCGTTCAACTTGGGGCCGGCATCCTTGGCGCCGCCGGGGGTGCTATCGGGAAACTGCACGGTGACTTTGACTTTTTCTCCGACGAGGTAAGGGGTCTGTCGATCGAGCCGCAGGTTGGTCTTGGTGGAGCGCCCGCGCGACAGGTAACGCATGCTCTGGATCCAGTAGTTGTTGTACTTGGCCTCATCCTCGCGAAGGCGCCAGCGCCAGCTTTCGTCGAAGCCGAAGAACATGCTTCGCCCCGTGCCGACGAACTGCTGAACGATCAAGGGATGCTTGGGATCCTGTCCCGGGCGTTTGGCGACCGCCGGTTCGGTGGGGTGGACGGCCAGGACCTCGGCCGCGGGCTTGATGCCGTAGCCCGTGGAGTACCAGTAGATCGGCGTCAACCCCTGCCAGGTGGCGAGGCTTTGGCCTTCATCGGGGCTGAAGCGGAACATCGGGTGCATGCGTCCCATCGAGGTCAATTCGGGCCTGAGCCGATCGGCGCGGGCGATATCCTTGGGGGGCTCGGCGAGGATCGGCTCGACGGGGAGTACATCCGCCAACGAGGTCCCCTTGTAGCGGTGCGGATTGTGCAATGCCCCCGCGATGAAGAGGAGGCCGCCGCCCGGCTTGGAAGCTTTCCGCCCCTTTTCGTCCTCGCCGCGCACATACGCGACGATATCCTTCAGACGAGTCTGAAGCTTCTTGTGATTGGGATCGCAGTCCCCCAATATCAAGACGTCGTACTGGTTCAAATCGTCGAGCGTCGGCGGAAAATTACGCAGGGCCGTGGTATCGACAAGAGGCCAATCATCGTCGGCGTCCAGCAGCAGGACCTTGAGATCGACCGATTTGACCTTCTTTTGCTTCTCTTCCGGCGCTTCCCGTTCCAGAAGCGACTTGAGGAAACGGAACTCATAGCGCGGCTGCCCTTCCACGTAGAGCACCTTGATCTGCTTGGTGTCGATCACCTCGATGGTGCGCTCGATGCGCAGGTTTCCCGGCGGGATCGGCTTCTCGTTGTCGGCAAGTTTGGGGGGTTCGACCTCAATGATGTACTTGTGTCGGCCCAGCTTTTTGGGCTCGTGGCGCAGGCGGATGCGCACCGACTTGCCCGTGGGATCGACCTTGACAATCTCGCTATCGACTTTGGTTTCGGTCTTCGTTTTTTCGTCGTAGAGCTTGAGGATGACCGGGACGGTGAGGTCCTTGTAGCCATGGCCGGTGAGGCGGACTTCGAAGATGGCGCGATCGCCGAGGTAGATGGTGTCCTCCACATTGAGGTCGTGGAGCTTGAGGTCGCGTTGATCGTGTTCATCGCCGATGCCGATGAGCAGGAGGGTGATGCCCTTTTGTGCCGCGTAGTCCGCGGCCTGCGAGAGGGTTTCATCGCGGGTGGTGACGCCGTCGGAGAACATGATGACGCTGGAGAGTGCCGAGCCGCGGTAGTGGTCGATCACCTGGCGGACGGCAACGCCGAGCCGGCTGTCGTTGCCGACCGGTTCGAGATTCCCGAGTGCCTTGGCGGCCCGCTCCAGGGTGGCGGCATCTTTCGGATCGACGATCTCGCCGGCGTCCCCCTTCGGATCGCGCAGCTTGGTCGCCCGGCCATGGACGTCGAGGTGGAAGAGGTGGACCTTCGAGCGATGCTTGGTGAGCAAGGTCTTGATCCAGTGCGGCTCCGGCTGTGCCAGCAGGGCCTGCACGAGCTGAAGCCGGCTGGGGCGCCACTTGTTGGCGTTGATGTTGTCGCGCTGCTTTTCCCAGTAGGTCAAGCGCTGGCGCAGTCCGTCCACCTCGGCCTTGGCGTCGGGATCGTTCTGGGCGGCATCGGCCTTCGCGGCGATCTCGGCCTCCAGCGCCGCAATCTTGGCAGGGAGCTCGCTTTGCAGCTGCCCCCGGATGCCTTCGGACAGCTTCTTGACGCGCTCCATAACGGCGGGGTCCTGGATGGTGTCCGATTCACCCATGCTGCGCGTGTCATCGATCAAGACGACCACGTCCGGGAAGCCCTCGCGGTCATAGTGCAGCTCCGGCCTTCGCAAGAGGAACCAGACGGCGAACAGGATCAAGTAAAGCCTCAGTGCGCCGAGCAAGAGCTTGTAAACCAGCGAGACGCGCGGCGCCTCGGCCCGGTAGGTGAAGAAGATCGTCAGCACCCCCGCCACGGTGAACAGCCCGAGATACCACACTTCATTGCCCGGCAGACCGAACAGGAACGGCATCTTCTCGTATGTCCAGCGCGAGCCTTCGCCCGCCTGCAACGGCTCGGCGCCGAGCGCTCCCTCGGCCCAGGAGCGCAGAATCTCGGGCAGGAAGCCGAGGAAATCGCCGGAGTAGATCTCGTGAGCAATGACCAGCGCGCCGATGCCGAACAGGATCGTCGCCAGGATGGCAATGGCAGCCGCCACGAGCGTGGTGCTCGCGCCGGGGGCCGAGTTAACGAGGGCCCCTTCCGTCGTCGTGTAATGCCCGAAATACCACGCCAGCACGATCTCCAGGAACAGCAAGGCCAGCACCAGGAGCAGCGCCCCATTGGCCAGGTCGGGGCCGAACGGCATCGGGATGTCGATCGGGTTGTCATCGATAACCGCGCCCCCGAGCATGGCCCGGCGCGCATCACGCACGATCTGGAAATTCCAGCCGGGGTAGCTGTCTTTGAGTTTGCCTTCCTCGATGCGCGTCAGGTCGCTTTCGGACCCCTTTTGGTCCGCGGAGTTGGTCGGCACGTTGACCGCGAACGGGATCTCATGCCCCTGCGGCGTCTCGATACGGTAGACGCCCGCGAAATCGGTCTCCGCCCAGCGCACGACGTTGACGTCGTCGATGAGCTGAGTCTTGGGGGCCTCGGGCTTCAAGCCCTCGATCTCGGCCGGATACTTGACGCTGACTTTGACCTCGGCGCCGCCGGGCAAGTAAGCTTCCAGGACGCCGCCGACAGTTTGGCTTTGCTCGCGCAGTCGGCCGCTGACAGCCAGGCGAGTCAGCTCATGGATCATGGCCCCGTAGCTGGGTGAACCGGGCCAGCTGGTCCAGTCCATGTTGGCGGTGCTGGTCAACAGGATCACCTTGCCGCGATAACGTGCCGGCTGGCGCTCGCCGCGCTGGCCCGGCTTGGCGGTCGGCGGGGGTTGCTGGGCGGCACGCAACGGTGGGTTCCACTCGACGATTGCCGGTTTGTCCACCGGTAAGGTGTCGTCGCGTTTCACCTTTTCCAGATTCGCGACCTCGGGCATGAACGACAGTACCGTGCGCGCCTTGGTAACCTCGGCAAGAACGTATTGCCGAAAGCGAGCCGTGCGCAGAGTCAAGCGGTCCTGCTCGTCGCTGAACGCCTGCAAGGGGGCGGTGGAATAGGCGTTGTCGTCGGAGTTCGAGAAGTAGAAATGGTGCTCCGCGGGGGCGACGATTTTCTTGAGCAGCTTGGCCGGCAGCAACCCTTGATCGTTCTTGTGCAATAACTCGTTGTAGCGGTCGAGATGCTCGGCCGCCTTGTCCCCCAGCGCGACGACGAACCCGCCGCCGCGGCGCAGATGGGCATCGAGCTTGCGCACGTCGTTGACGCCGAACTGGCCGACGTCGCACCAGTAGATGCAATCGTACGCTGCCAGCTTGTCTTCGGTCATGTCGGAGAACTCGGTCGGGCTGACGACGCGTGGCCTGAGGGGCATCCACTTGGGCTCGGTCCCCGCCGGGAAGGGGTTGAGCGTGAGCCGTACGTATTCCGTCGCCCGTTCGAAGCGATCCGCCGACGGCTTGCCGTTGACGATCAGGATCGGGATCGTCTCGCGAACGCTGATGATGATGGTGCGTGCGTCATCCTCGGGGAGCACGTCGCCGGTGATCTTCACCTGGACGGCGTACGTCCCGGCGGCAGGAAACTTGACGTCCTTGAAAGTAAAGACCTGCTGGCTATGCGCCTCGACGCCGCGGGTTTCCTGGCCATGAACGCGCATCTGCAAGGCGCCGTCGTTCGCGGTCGCCTTGGCCTTGCCGATGAGGAGTTCCGCACGCACGTCCTTCGCGAATTCGGCGCCGAAGTTCTTCACGCTGGCGAACAGCGTCAAGTCCATGCCGGCGGTCACGTAGGGCGTTTGGCTCAGGTCGAACTCGACGTTGGTGATGGCAAGATTGCTTGAATCTTTCAGCGGTCCGCAATCGACGAACACCGTGGTCGCCTTCTGTTGGATTTCGAGGTAGGGGTTCTTCTCCTTGTTCTCCGTTTCGGTCTTGAGGTCGGACGGGAGCGCGCCCATCCAGGTGGAATGCTGCATATCGGTGTAGAAGTAGACCGCCTGCCCAGGAAAGCGCGGCTTGGCCTCGGTGAGTTTCGAGGCGACCATGCTGAACACGGACGCCAGCGAGGCATTGCCATGGCTCGGGCGAACGCCTTCGATCTCGCGCGTGACCTTGCGCGCATCCTGCGACGCTTCGCCGACCAGCCAGGTCGGGTTGTCCTTGAGAAGGAGGACGCTGTAGCCGTCGCCGGAGGGGCTGTCCTGAATCTTCTTGAGCGCCATTTGCCGGGCGACCTCGAAGGCCGTGAGCCCGCCTTCGACCTTCTGATTCATGCTGAGCGAGGCATCGAGGACGAAGATGTGATGCACACGCTGCTTGCGGTCTGCCTTACCGGGACCCAGTTTGCTTAGGTGCAACGCGGACCAGATATCCTCCGCCCACGGCAACACCGAGACCATTGCGAGCAGGACGAGCGCCAGGATCGCCATCCGGCAAAGAAGCAACATGAGTTGTTCGACGCGCATGCGCTTGCGCGTCTGTTTCTGCGCCGCCAGCAGGAACTTCATGGCAGCCCACGGCACGATTTTGTAGCGCCGTCGATTGATCAGGTGAATGACTACGGGAATGCTGATGGCGCCAACGCCGACAGCCATAGCGGCCCAGAGCGCGGGGAGGAATGCGAAGAGGATCATGATCTTGGTCCGTGGTCCGTGGTCCGTAGTCCGTGGTCGGATGAACAGACGTTAATTCTTGTCAGTGTTCCTTGTTGACTTCTCTCCGATGGAACGGAGGTACGCGTTAAGCATCGGCGAGAGATTATCGACCAGTGGCTTCAATGCCGCTGTTTGGTCCGCCGTCAACAACGTTCGCTTATACGCCCGCCTCAGCCAATGTCGAGTTTCGTAGAGCGAACCGCGGGCAATTCGTACGAAGCGCCGGTTGTCCTGAAAACTGCCGCGTCCTGTTCCTTCCGCTATATTGGCGCCGATACTATCGGCCGATCGTATCAATTGCTTCCCGACGGTATCGCGCGCCAGGGTGGTCCACAGTTTTACGATATCCCAAACTAAATCCGCCAGCTTCGCCGCGAGTTGATAGACGCGGAGATTCTCAAAATTCGTGCGGGCCATACGCCACCCCCGTATTTGCCACGGACTACGGACCACGGACCACGGACTACCTACTAACGCGAACGCTTCTGTCTGTGCGCCAAATAACTCGACATCGCCACGCTCAGCGGCGTATCGGTGCGCATTTGCACGTAGTCGATGTTCTGATCGCGGCAGCCCTTCTTCAGTTGGTGGAGGAAACCTTCGATCTGTTCCAGATACGCCTTGCGCAAGGCGCGCGGGTCGGTCAGCAAGTCGGGAAACTGTTCCATGCCGCGGAAGAGCGTCGATTCCTGGAAAGGGAATGTCACCTCCGCCTCATCGAGGATGTTCCACAACACGACCTCGTGCCGTTTGTGCCTCAGGTGCTTGAGCCCCGACAGGATCGGCTCCACGTCCTCGAACATGTCGCTCAGGAGGAAGAGGATCGAACGCCGTTTGACGCGCTCGGCCAGGTCGTGAAAGAGCGGCGCCATGTTCGACTTCTCGCCGCCGACGCCCTGATTCATGATGTGGACCATCTCCTTGAGCTGCGACATTTGGCTCGTTGGCTTCAGGAAATGACGAATCTGAGAGTCAAAGGTAACGAACCCGACGGCGTCCGACTGGTGCAACACGAGGTAGGCCAGGGCGGCGGCCGACATGCACGCGTAATCGAATTTCGACATGCCGTCGATGGAGCCATACTTCATCGATTCGCTGATATCGAGCATGATCCAGCAAACGAGGTTGGTTTCTTCCTCGTACTGCTTGAGGTGGAAGCGTCCGGTGCGTCCCCAGACTTTCCAGTCGATGTGCTTGATATCGTCGCCGGGGACATATTCGCGATGCTGGGCGAACTCGACGGAGAAGCCGTGGTAGGGACTCTTGTGCTGCCCGGAGAGGTAGCCTTCGACGATGAGGCGCGCCTTGAGTTCGAGGCTGCGCACCTTGGCGAGCGTGCGCGGGTCGAGGTATTTGCGAGGGTCGTCTTTGGTTGCGGGAGTCATATGTCCTTCCCTGTTCATGGGGCTCGCAGGTCATCGAGAACAACTACGGGCAATCCTGGGACGGCGCGAAATCCCCCGTCATTCGTTACGAACAATGAACATCCAAACTGCTGGGACGTTGCAGCATGAATGGCGTCCGGCGTTCGCAGCTTGGTCGTCGCCCGCAACTGTGCCGAGTCGCGCAAGATCGAATGCGTGATCGGCAACAGGCGCATTTCGGTGCCGAGGAGGGCGCTTTCATAATGCTTCACCAAAGCAGCATCCGATCGCTTCAAAGGACCGATCAAACATTCCATCAGTGCGAGGTCGCTGCTGAGCACTTCCAAGGTCCGGGTCTGCGCTGCGAGCCACAGCGGTTCAAGAAGCGGAGCGTAGATCGGATGTTGTTCGACCGTGTAAATGATCGAATTCGCATCAACATATACCACGCCAGCCGAGGGCAGCGTCATCGTTCCCACGAGTCTTTTTCCTCTTGCAGGAATTTCTCGTATTCCTCCCATGTTTCAAAGGCACGCGGGCCGGGCGGCAAGGTCTTGACAAACTCAAGCATCGACATGCGACGGGTTGGAGGAACGGACTGCGCCGGCACGACCACGGTCACTTCAACATGCGCCCCTTCCGGCAACTCCGGAGCGCTGAATTCAACGCGATTGCCGGGTAGCACGGTTGTTTCTATGTGCAGTGTTGTTTGCATGTCATAAGGTCCTCTAGCGAGCGTACGCGGGTCCAGGTATTTGCGGGGGTCGTCTTTGGTTGTTGATGTACTCATGAAGTCTCGGTGTTCTTTCCAATGGCACTCATGACTTTCCGGCTACCACTTAAACAAAGGTTTCATGGGTGTACCGGTTTCGGCCTCAGGAACTTGCGAATACTCTTCTAGTGCCTTCTTCAAGGCGGAAATCACTTTGGATCGCTTTGGCTTTTCGAGGAGAAACTGGGGAAGTTTTTCGAACCAACGCTGCGTTTCCCAATGGTCGCCGCCCAAATTTTCATCGTAAACTGGAAGCCGGCTCGATGGATAATGCTCATGCGAGTAGTAATGAAGGCATAGCCTGAGTTGCGGCAGGCTGTGGAACACAAATGTAAAGCCACAAACGCTGACAAGGCAAACCTTGTAGTTGACAATCGTCGGTGCGCGCTGATGCCGCTCATGCTGGGCATCGTCGATGTACCACATGGGATTACCATGCCGAGTGGCGTCAAAGTCTTCGATCGAAATTCGCGCCATACTCCATCCCCAAACGACTCAACCCACCGAATTCGGCAACCTATCATATTAACCAACGTCTTGCTTCCTGAATAGCCTGCTCGCAGATAGCGACGGTCGCTTCGTTCACCGGTGCCGCATTTTCGTCCCCACTTTTTTCCCAGAATTCGAGCCAGAAGCCGCCGTTGTGCTCCGATATCTCAACGGCTCGGCCATGGTTGACGGCGTAGACAAACGACGAGGTACCATACCCCTTGACAGAGACCTTTTCGATATGCGGCGCCACTTCGTCTTGGATTTCGGTGAGCTTCGTCTTGACGATCATGTTGACGCTCCAATCGCGACAATCTGGCGAGCGTCGGGGCGTAAGCCCGACGTGATCGTCGCGGTGTCACACGTCGGGCTTACGCCCTGACGCTCGCCGCTAAATCCTCACGCCGACACTACCGCCTTGCCCCTGGCGAGCGCCTCCTCGTTCGGGTCGCGCGGGATGATGTCGGCCAGCCGCTGGATGATCGTTTCCGGTTTGATCCCCTCGGCTTCCGCGTTGAAGTTGGTGATGATGCGATGCCGCAGCACGGGGATGGCGACGGCGCGGATGTCCTCGCACGAGACGTAATAGCGGCCATGCAGGACGGCGCGGGCCTTGGCGCCGAGCACGAGGTTTTGGCTGGCGCGCGGGCCAGCGCCCCAGGTCACGTATTCCTTGATGAAGTCGGGGACCTCGCCTTTTTCCTTGCGCGTCAGGCGGGCGAACTTCATCGCATAACGGATCACGTACGGCGCCACCGGGACTTTCCGAACGATGTCCTGCATCTCCAGGATGTCGTTCGCGTTGAGAATGCGTTCGAGCTTGGCGCTGTGCATCGCCGTCGTCATCTCGACGATCTTGAACTCTTCTTCCTCGCTCGGGTAATCGACGAGGACGTTGAACATGAAGCGATCCTGCTGCGCTTCGGGGAGCGGGTAGGTGCCTTCCTGCTCGATCGGGTTGTGCGTGGCCAGGACGAAGAACGGGTCGGGCAGCTTGTGCCGATTGCCGGCGATGGTGACTTGCTTCTCCTGCATCGCCTCCAAAAGGGCGGCCTGCGTCTTGGGCGGGGTGCGGTTGATTTCGTCGGCGAGAATGACGTTCGAGAAGATCGGACCATGCAAGAACTTGAAGACGCGCTGGCCGGTCACCTTGTCCTCCTGCAAGACCTCGGTGCCGGTGATGTCGGAGGGCATCAAGTCAGGGGTGAACTGGATGCGGCTAAAGCTCAGGTTGAGGGCGTCGGACAGCGCGCGAATCATCAACGTCTTGGCGAGACCAGGCACGCCGACCAGAAGGCAGTGCCCTTTGGCGAAGATGGCGATCAGCAGCTGCTCGATGACGTCCGATTGGCCGACGATGGTCTTGCTCAACTCCTTGACAATGCGGCGATACCCGTCATTGAGCCGTTCGATGGCGGAAAGGTCCCCTTCGATGCGCGGCCAGGTCGCCGCGGCTGCTGCGACGGTGGGCGCCGGCACGCCCGGAGGGGCGGCGGCGGTTGCCATCGGCGCGCGTGCTTCCTCGGGCTTGACCACGATGACGGGCTCCTCGGCGGCGGGCAGGCCTGCCGGGGCGGCGACCCACGTTCCGCAGGCGCACAGCCGTTTGCCCCCCGCGGGGACTTGCAGCGGAGTTTGACAAGCCTTGCAACGAACCGTGACGACATCGGATTTCATGAAGTGATCTCAGTGTTGAAAAAAAAGGCAGCCCGGGGGTGAGGCACTCCGAACCCCAGGGTTCGGCGAGCCCTGAATCATGCTACCGGATTCTTCGCCCTTGGGCAGCTGTTATTCGGCATCCAGGCTGCGAAATCCGTAAATCCTGCCCCCGGCCGAAACCAGCAGCCGGCTGGGCGTCAGCAGAACCTCGCCATGGCCGTGCGCGTCGGGAATGGTTAAGCGCTGCAACCGGCTTCCTGTCCATGGATCGATGACGCAGACGCCGAACGATTCGCCCTTCGCACCCCCTACCGGATAAACCGCGAGATAGTCTTTCGTGTAACGCAACTGCCAGCGCACGGAGGCCGTAGGCAATGTGTAGGTCCATTGCAGCCGGCCGTCATTCAGGGAACGAGCGTAAAGTTTCTCCCGATCGGAATAGAAGAAGAGTGTATCGCCGACCCAAACGGAACGGTGGTTCAGGCCGTCCGGCAGCTGACTGGGCGGGATCGTCCACAGCAATTTTCCGCTGTCAGGGTCGAGGCGTATCAGCTCATTCCCTTCGTTGCGCGGGATCGCGGCCAGCAGCACGTCGTCGCCGGTGATGAGTCGAGAGAGGTCGCCGGACAGCGACGTCGGCCAGGGGGCCTGGTAAGTCCAGGCGACGTCACGCGGGGCGGCAACGTGGTGCGCGAGAATTCGGCCCTGTTCGTCCGCGCGGAGCACGCGCTTGCCGAACACCTGTGGGGCCTGCACCCACGGCCGGCATGGAGTTCCGAATTGGATCGGTTTTGTTGCCAGCCAGCAAGGATTCCCCGCTGCGTTTTGTACCAGCAGATTCGAGCCGACACGGGCAAGGTGCGGCCCAAAGAAGCCGGCGTCCAGTGGCCGCAGAGCGACGGCAGGAGAGGCGTGCTGCCAGGCGACCGCGCCTGTTTCCAGGTGCACGCGGAGGAATTGGCGCTGATCGTCGCAGAGAAGCAACGTATCATCCCAGCGCTCGACATGGATGAAGCCGGCGCCGCCATGGAAGATCTTTGGGATCCCGGCCTGCACGCTGCCGAGCCGCCATTTTCGCGATGGCGCCGCGACAGACCAAACGGTTCGGCCGTCATCGACGCGGCAAACCTGGGCGGCATCGGGCCCGGCCAGGATGACGAGGTTGTGCCAGCATTCCAGCCAGGCGGGTGCGAAGTCGAGCGGTTGCCGCCAACGCGGCGTGCCGTCGGTGAGACTTCGACACATCAGTTGGCCGCCCTGCGTGCAAAAGAGAACATCGGCGCCGGACCAGGCGTGGTCCCCCTCGTGAGACCACGCTTGCACGAGGGGAAGTTCGGGGCCCGCCCGCTGTATCGGGCGCTCGGCCCCGACAACCACTTTCACGGGGTCCAGCCGCCTGGGCGTTCGGGTCGACGGGGCCAACGTATCCAGCCGAGTTTCGATCAGCGCTCGCCACGTGGTTGCGCGCGGATCGGCTTTCGTCACGTCAAGCAATTGCCGATAGGTCTGAACAGCGTTCTCGTTCTGCCCAGCGCTCGTCTGCCAGCGGGCGCGCTGGTAGAGTGAGTCAACCCGCGCTTGCGGTCGGATATCGGGCGGCAACTCCTGGGCCTTGTGCGCCGGGACGTAGACGGTCAACTCGCGCAACCCTGCGATGGCCAGGCACCCTTGGCCGAACGCCAGGTTGCCGACGGGGAGTGACGCGAGCATGGTCGGATCGAATACGTCGGGTTCCGGCAATACGCTTTTCGTTCCGTCTTGCTGTTGCATTCCTGCCTGCAGCGAGACGGCGCGGTAAGGCAGGTTCGCGTCCTGTGTGGGCCAAAGTAACCAGCGTCCCGCGATCAATCCGCGCCCCAGGCTGGGAAGCCGGCCCTCGCTGGGCTGAAGCCAGTCGGCCTGCCCATTCGCCGCATGAATCGCGATCAGGCCCGTGCGCGTCGCCGCGAAGAGCCGGCCTCCCGACACGCCGTAAAGGTGGACGACTTCGATGTCTTCCAGCTCCCAGCGCACCTGGCCGGACGTTGCATCGATGCAGAAGAGCCGATCGGTATCGAGCGGGGCGGCGAAGACTTGGCCATCGGCATACATGCATGGCGTCAAATCGCGAGGCGACGGCTCGAGTTCGGCGGTCAGGGGGCCGCGGCTCGGGTAGCGCACGCCCCAGGTCGGCTGGCCCGTCAAGGCATCAACCGCAACGATGGCGCCGGTGTGCGAGGCATACACGATCTGGCCGCCGGCATAGGTGAGTAGATGTTGCCGATGACGCGGACCGTCGGCGCCGTCCTCGAACTCCGGACAATCGCACACGTCGCGCGCCCAGCGCCGTCGGCCCAGCACATCGTAGCAGACAATCGAGGTCACCACGCGCCGGCCGGTCAATCGGCTCAGGGCGATGAAAACGCGGCCGTCGTAAACTAAAGGCGCTCCTTCGAAGGCTGCGACGGCCTTTTCCTCCGCGCTCGCCTCGACGCGCCACAGTTCGCGATTCTTTTTGAGGCCCGGCTCCGACAGGTCAAGACACACGAGGTAGGTCGCGGCGGCCTTTTTGGGGCCCAACCCGATCCCGCCGAGGCGCACGTAGGCGCGCTGGTCATCGGCCGAGAGCGTGAAGCGGGGCAGAGGGATCCTGGAGTCGATGCCGACTCCCGGATCCGCGAGCCCCGCGGTCTTGAGATCGTAGCGGAACAGTTCCTTGCCCGTCTTCAGGTGATAACTCACGACCGAGCGATGGTCGGCAATCAGTACCTGATGATTGACGATGAGCGGATGAAACGCGACGCGGCGTGTTGGGCTGCCGCGGTCGGGGAGTGCGTCTTTACCGTTCTCCGCCTCGTCGAGGGTCGGCAGGGGGACGTGCCAGGCCGGGCCGTCCTCCCAGAGCCGCCACGACAGTCCTTGCGACAGGGTGCGGTTACGCGCCGGGTCGCCGCCGAAGGTCGTCCACGGCTCGTTATTGTTGACGATGCGCTCGCGCACCAGCGCCGCCAAGGTCCGCTCGAGGATCGAGCCGTAGACGCCGTCCTGGCCCGCGAGATGCCCCTTGGCGCGGGGGTGGAGCGCCTGGAAATGCCTGATGGCGGTCTGCGCTTCGTTGAGACGGCCAGCGAACATCTGGGCGAGCACTCGCTTGGCCTGGACGCGAACCAGGTCCACTTGAGGGTCGGGGAATGTCAGGCGGCCGTCATCCGCAATCAACTGGCTCCACCAGTGCTCCGCTTCCTCGAATCGCCCCCGCTCGAACGCCAGGTCGCCGAGCAGATCAAGCGCCTGATCGCCATATCGGCTGCAAAAGAGATCATCCACCAGTCGGCGCAACGGTAGCGCCGAACGCGACCGGCGCCCCTCCTCCAGCAACCCTCTCGCCTCGGCATCGACCCGCCGCCGGTAGGATTCCAGATTAGCGCCGGGCAACGACGCGAGCCGCATGTGACAGAGCCGGCGAACCTGCGCGCTCGACCAGGCGATCCCCGCCGGCTTCGCCAAGCCTGGCAAAGTCACCAGCGTGTCGCCCGAGGCTTGCATCGTGCGGTAGTATTCGTCTGGCAGCTGTTCCCAGATGTCGCGATTGCGAGCATCGGCAAGGATGGGAGAGAATGTGCCGAACGGCAGCGCAGGCAACGCGAGCTGAGCCGTCAGCGCCGCGACAAGGTTCGGCGTGTGGACCGGGTTGAGGCGCCGATCGAGCGCGCCGATTCGAGCCGCCACTTGCGAATCGAGGCTGGGAAGCACGACCTTGCGTATCCCCGCCGGCTCCTGGGCGTGTACCAGCGCAGCGGTAGCGAACAGCAGCGACAAGGGAAGAGCAAATCGGGCGGCAGTGGATAGGGTCATGATGTACAACGGCCTCGCTCGCTCCCATCATACGCCGGGGCCAAGCGGTTTGTCCATGACCGACGTTGGAAATTGCGTGCCCGGCTCACGACTTGCTCGCGCCTTGCGTCATCATCCAGCCGAGCATGAAAAGCACGACGCCGACGCTGGCCCAGGTCAACATGCGGCCCAGGGACATCGATCCCTCGACTTCACCTGCCATGGCGACGGGGAGCAGAATCATGCCCAGGAGCTGCAGCGTACGTCCCACTTTATAGAGCATGCTCTCCTCGCGGTTCTCGAATCCGGGAATGGCCGCGCCGGTAGCCAGCCTCTTCTTAACAGGATACAAATGAAACGAACTACGGCATGGAAGTTGCCGCCACCCCGGGTCGCTGCGGAGGGCCGGGCGCTCAAGCCCTGTAGGACGAGTGCGAAGCCGCAAGCGGTGGGTGCGCGGATGCTTGACGGTCAGGCATCGAGCCGTACAACTAGCAGCACAATCCAATGGACTCCGAACCGACGATTTTCGCAGGATGGTCTATGAAAGCATCGTTTTGTCGCGTCATGTTCGGCATTGCCGGGCTTTCCCTCGGACTCACCGGCTGCAACACCGAACCGCATCCGTCGTACTCTCCCGGCATCAAATACGGCGTACGCAGCGATCCGATCCTGATCGGTAACGCGAAGGATCTCGGCGACGAGAAAAAACCAATCTACGATCCCGACCGCCCGGGCACGCTCCCCCTCATGAAGATCAGCGATTTTCAGCAGCCCGACCATCCCTATTACGCCAAGAGGAAAGATCTCGATCACAAGATTCTGCGCGACCCGTTGCTTCTGCCGACGGACAAGAAGAAGGAGCTTGAGGACGCCCTGGAAGGCATCTTCGGCACGCCCGCCAAGCCCACCGTCAATGCCAAGGAAGCGGGACTTGATGCCGAGGTTACGAAGCAATTGCAGCTGGACGACGATAAATTGGCGATGGGAAGCACACGTTATCGGATCCACTGTCTGCACTGCCACGGCGTCCCCGGCGATGGCCGCGGTCCGACGGCGCGCTGGATCAACCCGCACCCGCGCGATTTCCGCTATGGGCTGTTCAAGTTCCAGTCGGTCGATCAAGCTTCGGATGGCAAGATTCGTCCCCCGGCCCGTGCCGACCTGTTGCGCACCGTGCGCCAGGGGCTCGAAGGCACGGCCATGCCAAGCTTCAACCTGCTGCGCGACGACGAATTGGAGGCCCTGGTCAGCTACGTGATCCACCTCAGCCTGCGCGGCAGCGTCGAGGTGACCGCCATCAAAGAGAACTTCGAATTCGAAAACAACGCTCTCAAATGGGACCAGGCGGGCGAGCACAAGAATCTCAAGGAGGCGGTGAAGGACTACACGGCGACCTTTGCCGCCCGGTGGGCCCAGTCCAACCAGGACTCCGCAGCCATCAAGGTTGCCAACTACCCCTACGACGACACCGCCAAGGATTACGCTGCAAAGCTGAAGGAGTCCGTTCACCGAGGCAAGGCGATCTTCACCGGCGTCCCGACTGCCGAATTCACGAAGGAAATCACCGACAGGATCTTGCCGAAGATGCTGAAAGACGCCACTGCGGCCGCCCAGGCCGAGAAAAAGCTGTCACCTAAGGAGCTGGCCGACGTCGAGGCCGCGACGAAAAAGCAGGCCGACGACAAGGCGCTCAGCTTGATCACGGCTGCCAAGTGTGTCAGCTGCCATGACAACTACGGTCGCCAAGCCTCCTACCGCTTCGATTCGTGGGGAACGCTGGCCAGGCCCAACAACCTGGTCACGGGAACTCTCCGCGGCGGCAAACGGCCTGTCGATATCTATTACCGCATCCACTCGGGCATCAACGGGTCGGGGATGACTCCCTTCGGCAAAACCTACGAAGGCAACGAGCAGTACCTCTGGGACGTCGTCAACTTTGTCTCCGTCCTCCCCTATCCCGCCATGCGTGAAAAGCTCGGCATTAACATCGATTGATCAAGACCCCCGCAGCTGAAAGGCTGTGGGATTGATTACTTGGGAGACTGCAATCGTGGGCAACAAAGCCTGGAGTGTCCTGTTCGGCGTCGTCATGGCTGCTTGTTTCATCAGCTTTGCCATCTCCCCCTGGATGGGCTGGTGGATGCCTGCAGGGCTATCGACCCACGCCGCCGATGTCGATTTCCTGTTCTATGTGATCCTCTACATCACAGCGTTCTTTTTCGTACTCACGGAAGCGCTGCTGATTCTGTTCATGTGGAATTACGCTGGCGCCGGCGAGGTCAAGCACCCAGTCAGCGAGAGCGCGGAATTCCCAGGATTTCTCAAGCCCCTGACGAACCTTCTCAACGATCAGCACAAGGTCGAGATGGCCTGGACGTTTATCCCTGCGGTCATCCTGCTCTATATCGCCTTCGCCCAGGTCGGCGCCTGGGCCAACATCAAGTACGAGTCGCGCAAGGCCGCCGGGCAGGACCAGACCAAGGGTTCGCTGCAAGTCGGCGTCAGCGCTCGTCAGTTCGAATGGCGCATGCGCTATCCCAGCACCGAACGCTTCAAGAAGTGGCTCGAAAACAAGGATGCCGCCAAGCAGGACATGGATTCGTTCGGCAAGATTCCCCAGGCGGACGATGTCTACGTCGTCAACGAATTGCACATCTGGCAGCACCACCAGGTCGTCGTCCATCTCAGCACCCGCGACGTGATTCATAGCTTCAACCTGCCGAACTTCCGCGTCAAGCAGGACGCCCTGCCCGGCAAGTTGATCCCGGTCTGGTTCCGCACGCTCGACCCGGCCAAGACCAAGACAGCCAACACCAAATGGGACGAGGCAAAAAAACGCTACCTGGATGGCTTCAACCCCGAAACAGGCAAGGAAGACACGAACTTCACCTACGACATCGCCTGTGCCGAACTGTGCGGCTGGGGCCATTACCGCATGATCGGCCGTGTTTACGTTCATCCGGACCAGGCCGAGTTTCTCGATTGGCTCACGAAGGCGGAAGCAAGCTATCGGCAACGGACAGGTGATCGGTAAATGCAAAGGCGCATCGTTTGACCAGGCGTCGTGTGATCCGCTCGGGGGTTTCGCGCATGCCCTAGTGCGAAACCCCCGAGCGTGACATCCTCCGCATCAGTTTCGAGTTTTACGAGAAGTTATTTCGAGGTTTGCAAATATGGACTCGCACGCAACACACGGAACGGAACATGGCCACGCTCATCACGAGATTGGCTTCATCCGCAAGTACCTCTTCTCCGAAGATCACAAGATCATCGGTATCCAGTTCCTGTTCACCAGTATCATCTTTCTGGGGCTGGGGGGCATCCTCGCGCTCCTGGTGCGCATCCAACTCGCCTGGCCGCACGCGGAGATTCCGTTCATCCATGATTATTTCAAGGATAACGGCGGCCGAATCTCGGAATCGTTTTACAACATGCTCTTCACGATGCACGCCTCGGTGATGATCTTCTTTGTGATCATCCCGTTCTTGACGGGCGCCTTCGGCAACTTCACGATCCCGCTCATGATCGGCGCGCCGGACATGGCGTTTCCGAAGTTGAACATGATGTCGTACTGGGTGCTCTGGCCGGCATTCGTGTTGATCTCGCTCTCGTTCTTCGTGGACGGCGGCGCCGCCGCCTCGGGATGGACCGCCTACCCAACGCTTTCCGCCGTCGGTATGCCGGCCGGCCAAGGCATGAACTCCCCGGCCGCGCCAGGTTCGGGGCTGGGGCAGGTCCTCTGGCTTTCGTCGCTCCTTTGCGTCGGCGTCGGCTCGATGATGGGGTCGGTCAACTACATCACCACCATCATCAACATGCGTACCCCCGGCATGACCCTGTACCGCATGCCGATGACGATCTGGGCCATGTTCATCACTGCAATTCTGCAAGCCTTTGCTTTGCCCGTGTTGACCGTGGCGCTGATCCTGCAACTACTCGACAAGACGATCGGCACCACCTTCTTCCTCCCCGATGGGTTGAGCTTTGGCAACTGGGCGCCGGAGGTGGGAGGCGGGCAGCCGCTCCTCTGGCAGCACTTGTTTTGGTTCTACTCGCATCCGGCT
>SXGT01071804.1_pt1 | contig 22059 bp, 21 predicted proteins | sample 3176221 | NCBI WGS metagenome assembly SXGT01 (sample SAMN11356862, study PRJNA531348) | freshwater metagenome | isolation source: freshwater sample F1-120 | place: China: Fuxian Lake, Yuxi | collected 2017-12-25
ACCAGCAGCACATCGACATGGCGCGGGCTGGCGGCGAACTTCACGCCCTGGCCTTCGAGGTTGTACTGCGGGCTGTTGATGGCGTGGATTTCCAGTTCGCAGCCGTTGCAGGAGCCGGCATCGACATGGCGGATGGCGACGGCCTGACCGAACACCTTAAGGATTTCTGCCTGCAATTCCTGCTCTCGCGTGCGCATGGACAGATTCGCTGCCGGGGCCGGCTCTGACATCCAGCCGCTCTTGAAAATCTTCTTAAGGATCAGATGCGTGGCCATACTTACAGGTCCTGCCCGGAATAGCTAAGGTTGAAGGATTTGTTAATGAGAGGGAAGTCGGGAACGATGTTGCCGAGAATACCGACTTCTAGCATCGGCCAGTTCTGCCAGGACGGATCGTGCGGATGCACGCGGTCCAGCTTGCCGTCGGCGCCGAGGCGCACTGACACGACGATCTCGCCGCGCCAGCCTTCGACCCAACCCAAGCCTTCGCACACACCGCTCGCTGCCGGCACTTCGGCGCGGATCGCCCCGGCCGGCATGTGCTTGAGAATGTCGCGAATCAGGCGCAGCGACTCGAACAGTTCGGCGAAGCGCACCTCGGCGCGGGCCAGACAGTCGCCCTTGCGCTGAGTGGCCATGTTCACATCCAGCCTGTCGTAGGGCGCCTGCGGGAACTGCGCGCGGGCGTCCCAAGCCTGCGCGCTGGCGCGGCCGGCCAGACCGGTGAGACCCAGCTTCGCCGCCAGACTCGGCTTGCAGACGCCGGTGTTGGCGAAACGGTCCTGCAAGGTCGCGTGCTCGTCATAGATATGCTTCAGCTCCGCAACTTCTGTATCCAGGTGATGGGTCATCCGCCCCATGTCGTAGCCGTCGTCGGCCAGGTCAACCGCCACGCCACCGGGCGCGATGCAGTCGAACAGGTAGCGGTGGCCGAACATCTTCGCGCTCAGACGCAGCCAGTCTTCCTTGAGCTTCCAGAACTGGTTAAAAGCAAACGAAAGGGCGACATCGTTGCCCATATAGCCGAGGTCACCCAGATGGTTGGCGACCCGTTCGACCTCCAGGAACAAGGCGCGCAGCCAGAGCGCGCGCTCCGGCACGCTGGCGCCGGTCGCCTGCTCGACCGCCATGCAGTAAGCCCAGGCATAGGCGGTATGGGAATCGCCGGAAACGCGGCCAGCCAGCTTCGCGCCGGTGTCAAGGTCCATGCCTTCGAAACGCTTTTCGGTGCCCTTGTGAGTGTAGCCGAGGCGCTGTTCCAGCCGCAGCACGCGGTCGCCGATGATGGAGAAACGGAAGTGGCCCGGCTCGATGGTGCCGGCGTGAATAGGTCCGACCGGGATTTCATGTACGCCGTCGCCTTCCACGCGCAGGAAAGGATAGGCATCCAGCTCGCGCACCGGATTGGCGGTAAAGTCCTTGCGCAGCGGGAAGCTGTCAGCCGGCCAGGCGCCGTGGCGCAGCCACTTGCGGTCATCGACCGCGCTTTCGGCCTTGATGCCCAACAGATCAAAGGTCGCACGCTGCATGCGGTCAGCCTGCGGGAAGATGGCCGACAGGTCGGGATAATCCGGTGCCCCGGCTGGCAGAGCTACGCTGGCCCAGACCATGCCCATGCGAGTGACAAATGTCGCGTGCAGGGCATAGCCGGCGCCAAGATGCCGGTCGTCAGCGCCCCACAGGGCGATCATCTGGCCGCCTTCGTCCTTGACCGCGTGAGCTAGGGTCGTGAGATGGCCGATTTCCGGACGCACGCGCCAGATATGCTTGCCGGCCGCTTCGAAATTCAGATTGGCGATGACGGTCATCTCAACCACCCAACAAGGCAGCGGCCTGGCGATACCAGTCCGCAAGATAAGGCGGGATGAACAGACCCAGCATCAGCACCAGGCCCAGGTGCACGAACACCGGCGTGAGCGCCGGCTGATAGGGTAGCTTGGGCAGTTCGGTCTCGCCGAACACCATGGGCTGCACCTTGCCGAAGATCGAGGCGAAGGCAACGCCGAGCGCAATAAGCAGGAAGGGCGTCGCCCAGGGATGTTCGTGCATGGCCGTGGTGATGATCAGGAACTCGCTGGCGAAGACGCCGAAGGGGGGCACCCCCAGGATGGCGACCGTACCCAGCATCAGGCCCCAGCCGATGGTCGGATTGGTCTTGATCAGGCCACGGATGCCGCTCATCAACTGGGTGCCGGCGCTCTGGTTCGTTATCTTGGCATTAGTTGTGGTGATTGGTGCGCCTTTTGTGGAAGAGCTGACATATCGAGGTCTCTTGCAAGGGAGCCTTGCAAGACTCATTCATCGGCGAATCGCCTTAGTCGTCATTGCTATGTTCTTTGCGTGCATTCACCTATCAGCCGTGGAGATACCGGGTTTATTCGCCTTTGCAATTGTGTTGGGGTTGATGCGGGAGCGGACCGGAAACCTTGGAATGTGTATGGTGACTCATGCGGCATTCAACGCAACGGGATTAATCCTGTTGGTATTGACCTGAGGGACAAATGAATTCTCAAGATTTTGATGGGTCCACAGACAAGGCTGGGGATGATGTTGAGGTGGTTGATTTGTTCAAAAATGATTCTGCATTGACAGTAAAGTCGGTAACCACAACTGCGATTCTTGTGGGTGCTGTTCTGATGTTGCTTTCGACACTTCACCCCGAACTTATTTTGCGTAACAACACGCCGACCGGTGGTGATATGGGCGCTCACGTGTGGGGTCCTGCTTATTTGCGCGATGTTTTAATTCCAAATTGGCGAATCTCGGGGTGGAGTATGGACTGGTATGCCGGACTGCCGACGTATCGCTTCTACATGGTCGTTCCAGCATTGATGATGGTGTTGCTTGATGTCGTCCTTCCCTATGGCATTGCATTCAAAATTATTGTCGTTCTGGGTCTTGTGACCCTTCCGATCTGCGCATGGGCGATGGGCAAGTTTGCGCGCCTGGCATATCCGATTCCCGAACTTCTTGCCGTGGCGGCTGTTTTATTTTTATACGACGAAAGCTTCACTATCTACGGCGGCAATATCGCGTCAACGATGGCTGGAGAATTTTCTTTCTCCATTTCATTTGCCATTGCATTTTTAGCCTTCGGCCTTTTTGCTCGGGGCCTTGATGATGGCAAGTATCGAGGACTGGCAGCCTTGGCCATCTCATTAAGCGCACTTTGCCACGGGATTGTTCTCATTTTTGTTTTCTTCGGAGTAGGGCTGATGCTTTTATTGCGCTTAGACCGACAACGGTTGCGGTACGGAGTCACAACAATCGGAACAGCTCTACTCTTGTCGGCATTTTGGGTGGTGCCATTTTTGGGTGGACATTCGATCATGACCGATATGAAATATGAGCCACGACCAAGTGGCGGCAGTGATTCGTTGTGGAAAATGTTTTTTCCACTCGCCCCCGTCTGGAATATTTTGTTGGTCTGTCTGTCTGTCGTTGCGTTTGTGGCGTCACTCAGGCACCGACGACTCTTGGGTATCTGGATGGGTGTCTACTGCATCATTTTGATGATTGGTGTAAAGGTTGCTCAACAAAGTCTGCCCATCATTGGTCTTTTGTGGAATCCAAGATTGTTGCCATTTTTGTACATCTTGCGATACATGTTGGCCATCATCGGAGCCTATGAAGTGCTGGTATTTCTGCTGAAATTCGTACGATTGCAGCGTTATGCACGATCGGTAGTCACTGACTCTCCTGTTGGGCGTCCATCTCTTGTGATGAGTCTTAATTCATCGACGCGCGTGTTGTGGGTGGTGACGATATTCGCACTCATCGTGTTGGGATTTCGATATCAACAACTTCCCGGTGGGCGCTTTGTTACCTCTGGCTCCCAAACGAAGTACGCATGGGGACCTATTGAAATCCCTGCAGCGAGAGGCTTCTCAGATGGCTGGGCGCGCTGGAATTTTCAAGGTTACGAAGGAAAAAGTTCCTACGGTGAATATCACGGCATCGTCAAAACGATGCAAGGGCTTGGTGACGACCCAGCGCATGGCTGTGGGCGTGCCGTGTGGGAAAATAATGGGGAACTAAACAAGTACGGAACCACGATGGGGCTGATGTTGCTCCCATTTTGGACGAAGGGTTGCATCGCTTCGATGGAAGGACTCTTTTTTGAAGCCGCCGGAACCACGCCGTACCATTTCGTCACTGCAGCAGCCGTATCAAAACAAAGCAGCAATCCAGTTCGCGAATTGCGTTATGAGGACAATGATGCCGCCAAGGGAGTTCCGTATTTACAGCAACTTGGCGTGCGCTATCTCATGGTTTTTACTCCTGAAGCGGTTGCCCAAGCAACGACTCAGGCATCGCTGAAAGAAGTTGGTGTTTCCGGGCCATGGCACGTTTATGAAGTTGCCAACACGCAACTCGTGGTGCCCCTCACCACGCAGCCAGTTGTGGTTGCGAAACGCAAAGGAGACCAGCGCGAGCGTTGGCTTGAGCTTGGGATGTCGTATTTTCAGCACACCGATGAGTGGGATGCCTTGCCTGTTGCCCATGGTCCAGATTCATGGCAACGCATCAAAGTTGAGGCAGATCTCGAACGCCGTCAGGGTGATCCAGGTGAACCGAGTCGGCGTGTTGACATCGTTGTTCCGACTGCAGACACCAAGATCACCCCAGTTGCTGTCGAGCCGACGAAAGTGACCGAAATAAAAATAGATAATGAATCAATTTCATTTCATGTTGACAAAATTGGCGTGCCAGTTTTGGTGAGGGTCAGTTATTTTCCAAACTGGAAGTCTCACGGAGCATCAGCACCTGTTCGAGCGGCCCCCAACATGATGGTCGTGATTCCGACGCAAAATAATGTTCGACTGACATATGACTCATCGGCAACGGACAAACTGGCTTATTTGCTGACCTTTATCGGAATCGCAGTCACGATTTATTTCATTCGGCGGCCACTTCGTTACGGGGTGGCCATGCCTCCTCGCGACTAGTGTTATTTGGCATGCCACAGACAGATCCAAGCGTTCTTGATGAGATTATAAAGGCATACGACATTCGCGGCACCACACCTGATCAATTCAACGAAGAAGTGGCATTTGCGATAGGGGTTGGCTTTGCAACTTTTGTGCAGTCGGACTCAGTTCTGGTTGCCCGAGACATGCGCGCCACCGGAGAATCTTTAGCACAGGCTTTTTCCGAGGGAGTGATGTCGTGTGGCGTTGATATTGTTTATCTTGGTCTAGCCAGTACCGACCTGTTGTATTTTGCTGCGGGTCGGCTGAATGCTCCAGGAGCAATGTTTACCGCATCACATAATCCTGCCGAATACAACGGAATTAAATTCTGCTTATCTGGCGCTCGTCCTGTGGGGGCAGACACCGGACTCGGGGAGATTAAAGAAATAGCGCGTGCCGTGATGAATGGTCGGGCACCCCGAAACTCGGCAACACCCGGCTCCTCAAGCTCGCAAGATCTGTTGTCTGCTTTTGCGGATCATGTGGTGTCTTTTGTCAACATAGATGCACTGCGTCCGATGCGCGTAGTCGCCGACACTGCAAATGGCATGGGTGGACTTATCGTTCCGGTTGTATTTGAGCGTCTACCGATGATTGAAGTTGAAGTGATGTATCCAGAACTTGATGGATCTTTTCCCAACCATCCAGCAGACCCGATACAAACTGCCAATCAAAAAGATCTGATGGCACGCGTCATCGCCGGAGGTTTTGACATCGGTCTCGCCTTTGATGGCGACGCGGATCGAGTTTTTGTTGTTGATGAACTCGGTAAAGGTGTTTCTGGTAGTACGACGACGGCAATGTTGGCGGCTGCAATGTTGCGGACTTATCCGGGCGCAACAATCCTGCACAATATTATTTGCTCGCGGGCGGTTTCAGAGATTATTCGCGAAAATGGTGGTGTGCCCGTCCGCACCAAAGTGGGACATAGCAACATCAAGCAAGTGATGGCTGAGACGGGTGCAGTATTTGGTGGCGAGCACTCAGCGCATTATTACTTCTTGGATAACTTTCGGGCAGACAGCGGAATCATCGCGGCGATGTTGGTGCTTGCTGAGATGAGTAGATCGGGGCAGCCATTATCGATAGTGCGACAACCATTCGAACGCTACGAAGCGAGTGGAGAGATTAATACGAGCGTCGGTGATACAACCGAAGTGATCAGCCGCGTTGCAATGAGTTATCCATCCTTTCCTCAAGACACGCTTGACGGCCTGACGGTGGATGGCGGCGACTGGTGGTTCAATCTGAGACCGTCCAATACGGAGCCTCTATTGCGCCTAAATCTGGAAGCCTCAACTCGGGACATGTGTGATGAGCGTGTGGCAGAGGTTCTTGCTCTCGTTACCGCCTAAGATATAGGCATGAGTATTGACCGTGCACTTTTGGGCATTCTTGCCTGCCCTAAAGACAAGGGTGCTTTGTTTTACATTGAGGCTGAATCCTTTTTATACAATCCGCGACTCCATATGAAATATTCCGTGCGTGATGGAATCCCAGTGATGCTGATCAATGAAGCAGAGACGGTGACTGATGTGGAGAATGACCGCATCATGAGCCTCGTTGCATCGGCTGGACTAAAACCCACCTTTGACTAGTTCGTCAGTTAGCATTGAGGATTGTTCGGGCTGACTCGATCGGAGCCAGTAGGCCCCAGCCCGTTGACTAAAACGTGAAGTGCTTTCGGTCGCTTCGGTTCCACGCATATCAAAGGAGTTCTTATGTCAACATTTGCCACCCGTCGCGATTATCGCGTAGCCGACCTCAGTCTTGCTCCCTTTGGTCGCAAAGAAATTCACCTTGCGGAACATGAGATGCCAGGCCTCAGATCGTTGCGCAAGGAGTATGGCACGATCAAGCCCCTCACTGGTACGAGAATTTCTGGTTCATTACACATGACGATTCAGACCGCGGTGCTGATTGAAACACTCGTTGAACTCGGCGCCGAAGTGCGGTGGGCAAGTTGCAATATTTTCTCCACACAGGACCACGCTGCGGCGGCAATTGTTGTTGGCCCTGAAGGAACAATGGAAGAGCCCAACGGGGTACCAGTGTTTGCTTGGAAGGGCGAAACACTCGAGGAATATTGGTGGTGCACTGACCAAATGATGACATGGCCAGATGGCAACGGACCAAACATGATCCTTGATGATGGTGGCGATGCAACAATGCTCGTTCATAAAGGAGTGGAGTTTGAAAAAGCGGGAGCGGTTCCAGATCCAACAACTGCATCGAATCCCGAACTCGCAATCGTTCTCGGATTACTGCAACGATCACTCAAACAAGACCCCAAGAAGTGGACGACTATGGCAGCGGGTATCAAAGGAGTCACGGAAGAAACCACGACTGGAGTAAAACGCCTCTACAAGATGGCGGAAAAAGGAGAACTGTTGTTTCCGGCGATTAATGTCAACGACAGTGTGACAAAAAGTAAGTTTGACAACTTGTACGGTTGCCGTCACTCGTTGATTGATGCTATTAATCGAGCGACCGATGTGATGATTGCCGGCAAATCCGCCGTCGTCTGTGGTTACGGTGACGTGGGGAAAGGATGTGCCCAAAGTTTGCGTGGTCAAGGCGCGCGTGTTGTCGTGACCGAGATAGATCCAATCAATGCATTGCAGGCAGCGATGGAGGGCTACCAGGTCAGCAGATTGGAAGATGTCATCGGCGACATTGATATTTTCGTAACGGCCACGGGTAACGAGGCAATCATCACTGCCGAGCACATGGACAAGATGAAACATAATGCAATTGTTTGCAATATCGGACACTTCGACAATGAAATAGACATGGCGGGACTGGCGCGTAGTGGTGCGACTCGTGATGAACTCAAGCCCGGCACCGACTTGTGGACATTCCCAGACGGTCACGCCGTTATCGTGTTGGCAGAAGGGCGGCTCGTAAATCTTGGTTGCGCGACGGGACATCCCAGTTTTGTAATGAGTTGTTCTTTTAGTAATCAGGTCATTGCTCAGATTGAGTTATTTAAAAACACAAAGAATTACCCACTAGGCGTATATGTGTTACCCAAGCATTTGGACGAAAAAGTTGCGATGGCTCATCTTGAAGCACTCGGAGTCAAATTAACCAAGCTCACCGACGAGCAGGCTGATTATATGGACATGAATCCAACCGGACCGTTTAAGACTGAGCACTATCGCTACTAGTTTTCTCTGGCAATTTGAACCAATTAATCGTGACATGGACTAGCGGACCGATCCCGAGGGCAAATACGAATGTCCCAAATCCAATTTGACCTCCCAACAGCATTCCGATTGCTATAGCTAGGATTTCCACTAGCGTGCGCGCCAGACGCACACTGATGCCGAATCGTTGGTGCAATCCAACCATCAGGCCGTCTCGCGGACCTGTTCCGAGTTCAGCGCCAATGTACAAACCACTGCCCACGGCAACCAAAATCATTCCAAGAAAGACGTAGCCGACTCGAATCACCAAAAGGCGGGTTTCAGGCAGGAGATCTTGGGCAATGTTTTCTACCAGACCGATTTCCAGAGCATTCATGATCGTACCGATTCCTGGTCGTTGGCGAAGTGGAATCCAAAGCACCAAGATGCTCAACCCCACAATAATAATGATGGTGCCAAGTTCAATATCGGTGTGTTTAGAGATGCCTTGATGCAACATGTCCCAGGGGGCTAGTCCGAGTCCACCACAGACAAAACATGCGATTCCGATTCCAAACAAGGCCAGACCCGTCGCACATCGTGTGATGCGTTCAAAAAGTCTGTCTGCGAGTGGTCGATTGGCGGATGAATCCAGCATGCACTTAAACAGTAGCGAGTGCGATGGTTTAGCGACTGCGCCATTCTTCTACGAAGGCGCAATAAGAACTCAAATTTTGAGGTTGAAGTATGCAAATCAGCGACCTATTGCACGGCAGTTGGCACGGTATTTGGTGATTCATATTCAGGAGCGCATTGGGGGTGTCGGATGTATCGTGACCTGGGCACCGACGCTTCAATCACATCGCCGCAAACGAGGCATTGATCAAGCCGAACTACTTGCTTGGCATGTTGCACGAGAGTTAGATATGCCTTGTCGCGAATTGTTGATCAGATTGAACACTGAATCTCAAACAGGGAAATCTCGCGCCACGCGATTAGTTCAGCCGTTATTCAGGGCTCGTGCCCCGTCTGATGGGGCTGGTGTTTTGGTAATCGACGATGTCATCACAACTGGTTCGACGATGCGAGCTGCGACAGAGGCCTTCCGTCAGGTTGGTGTCTCAAAAGTATTTTGTGTGGCTGTTGCTAAGACGCGAGGAAGTAGGGCGACCTAAAGTTGGGCCAGAAGACGAGTCTGGGCAATGGCGTCACTAGGGTCATCGTCCACGCGGATGCCGTACATTCCAAGTGCATTTGCGGCGTCAATATTGGGTTGCAGGTCATCCAGAAACGCGGTCCGTGAGGGAATTGCCCCCAGCCGATCCATCGTCAAATGATAAATCGCCGGATTCGGCTTGCGTAATCCGACTTCGTGGCTATCGACAACAGTGTCAAAGATCGCTTCAAAGTCCATTAACGACCACCACGACTCCCTGAACTCACGCACATTATTTGTAAGCACTCCGATGCGGACATCATCGCTGCGCAATTCGTGAATCAGTTCCACCATCGGCTCACTTAAAGCAAAATTAAATGTGATGCCACTAGTTGAGGAAGATTCTGACGCGAGAGATTGAGTCACGGCAACGAGAGGCGTAATTCCTGATTCGATGATTGCATCGCGGGTCAGCCGCCTGCATTCTTCCATGGTTATTTCTCCACGCTCTACGCGGTGCCAAGGGTGATCAGAGTCTTGCCCGTATGGACCCATGATGATCTCAATGACACGTGCTCGACTGGCTTCCGGAAAACGATTGGCAAAATCGGATGGTTTTCCGTTGCTCATAATGACGCCGCCCAGGTCGAATATGACGGTGTCAACCGTGCGTTGAGGCATAAGACGCGAGTCTAGCGTTTATGATCCGCATGACCGAACTGTCTCGGCGAGTTGACGCCGATACAATGATTATCCATATGGCAATCCTTGATCGAGTCCTGAGAGCCGGTGAGGGTAAGCGTGTCAAGGCGCTACATGGGCTACTTCCCGATATAAATGCCCAAGCGGCAGCAATGTCTGCGTTGTCAGACGATGCGTTGAAAGGCAAAACGGCTGAATTCATTTCCCGTATTGAACGCGGAGAAGATCTCAACGATCTTTTGGTTGAAGCATTTGCTGTCGTGCGCGAAGCCGCCTCTCGTGTAATTGGACAGCGGCACTACGACATGCAACTCATGGGTGGGGCAGCATTGCATTTTGGATGGGTCGCAGAAATGAAAACTGGCGAAGGAAAGACGTTGGTCTCGACCCTGCCTGCTTACCTCAATGGGGTTTCCGGCAAAGGTGTGCACCTGGTCACGGTCAACGACTATCTGGCTCGACGTGATGCCGAGTGGATGGGTCGAATACATCGCTGGCTGGGTTTATCAGTCGGACTCGTTGTTCCTGGTGCGCGCGAATCCTCCTCTGAAAAGCGTCGAGAATACGCAGCGCACATCACCTATGGGACAAATAACGAATTTGGCTTCGACTATCTGCGCGACAATATGGCTGGCTCGCTAGAGGACAAAGTTCAGCGTGGACACAATTTTGCCATTGTTGACGAAGTTGACAGCATCCTGATCGACGAAGCCAGGACCCCCCTCATAATCTCCGGGCGTCTTGCTGATGCGGCCAAGTTGTATTACAGATTCGCTTCAATAGTACGAGTCTTGCAGCGCGACACTGACTACGAGGTAGAAGAAGATAAGAGGATTGTCGTTCCGACTGAAGCAGGCATCGAGAAAGTGGAAACTGAACTTGGTGTTGACAATCTGTATGACGAGGTACAGCAGAATCTTGTCCACCAATTACAGGTTGCGCTAAAAGCAAAAGAACTCTATCGGCGTGACAAGGACTACATCATTCAAGAAGGTCAAATAAAGATCGTAGATGAGTTCACCGGGCGCGTCCTCGAGGGTCGGCGTTGGAGTGAGGGTATCCATCAAGCGGTCGAGGCCAAAGAGGGTGTCAAGATTGAGGAAGAAAATCAAACTCTAGCGACGATTACTTTGCAGAATTATTTTCGCATGTATGAGAAGTTGGCAGGTATGACCGGTACCGCACAAACAGAAGCAGCTGAGTTGATGAACATATATGGTCTGCAAGTTGTCCCGATTCCGACAAATAGACCCCTCATTCGCCAGGATTTTGCTGACTTGATTTACAAGACTGAAGCATCAAAATTTGAAGCAGTCGTCGACGATATTGTCGAGCGTCACTCCAAGGGACAACCAATTCTTATCGGGACAATCAGTGTTGAAAAGAGCGAGATGCTCGCCCGGCAACTTACCAAGCGGGGTGTTGCCCATGAAGTTTTGAATGCCAAGCAACACTCTCGTGAAGGAGCAATCGTCGCCCAAGCAGGTCGTAGGGGTTCGGTGACTGTCGCGACCAATATGGCGGGACGAGGTGTTGACATTTTGTTGGGTGGAAATCCTGAGGGACTGGCGTTGCAACAGTTGATTGGTGAAGGCATTGATGCCGATCTGGTTATCAATGAGTTTGAACTCCCCGTAGCGCTTGATCAAATGAGTGATGAGTTTCGCTCTGCTAGGGCCGTTGCGCTGGCACGTCTTGCCGAACTAACCCAAAAATTCAAAGATCAATGCACGGCTGAGGGTGATGAAATACGAGCACTGGGTGGCGTCTATGTTCTCGGAACCGAGCGTCATGAGAGTCGCCGAATTGATAATCAGTTGCGAGGACGCTCTGGCCGCCAAGGCGATCCCGGAGAGAGTCGTTTCTACTTGAGTCTTGACGATGAACTTATGCGATTGTTCGCGACTGGTGCATTGAGTTGGGTGATGGGGCGGGCCTTGCCCGATGATGAGGCCATCGAAGCAAAAATGGTGACCAAAGCAATCGAACGTGCTCAAACGACGGTGGAACAACGAAATGGTGAGATTCGCAAGAATGTCCTTAAATATGACGAAGTAATGAACGAACAACGCAAGGTCATTTACAAACGTCGTGACCAGATTCTTGACGGGCAAGATCTCAAAATAGAGGCCCTTGACTATCTGGTAGAGGCTGTTGACTCGTTGATCCAGGCCTATTGCGTTTCAGAGGCAAATGATGAATGGGATTTAGAGGGTCTTGAACTAGAACTTCACTCCTATTGGCCAACAGAAATAACGATCACCCATCTTGAAGCATGCGCGGATACCGACGAAATGTATGACGTTGTTATGGCAGATGCTTCAGCGCACTATGCGCGGCGCGAGACGGAACTTGGTGTCGAGGCGATGCGCTCCGTCGAGCGGCAAGTGATGTTACGCATTATTGATCAGCGCTGGCGTGAGCATCTCGAAGAAATGGATTATCTGCAAGAAGGAATCAACCTGCGAGCAATTGGTCAAAAAGATCCTTTATCTGAATGGCAGCGTGAAGGCTTCGAGATGTTCGGCACGATGATGAAGGGAATTGCCCAAGATTTTGTCAAATACATCATGCATGTGCAGGTGGTCCGAGATGCTGGGGCTGGCATGCAGATGCATAATGTTCAAGAACTTTCCAGTGACAATGTTGAAATTGATGGTTTTACCGCAGTCGCCAATGATCAAGATGTTGATCCAGCCTTTTTGGCTGCGCGAGAAGCATTAGAGCCTGTTCAAAAGACTGTCAGGAAGGACGCATCTGACTGGTCAAATACCCCTCGCAATGCTCCTTGCCCTTGTGGATCGGGGCGCAAATATAAAATGTGTCACGGCACGGCCTAGAAAGCTCCCACGATGCGCGATTTCAGTACGGATTTGCGAGAAATTGCTCGTCGGTTGGCTGAAGCGAGTGATTATCTAAGGGTGAACGAGATGAGAACCCGTCTCGTCGAATTAGAAGGACAAATTTCTCAGCCCGATCTTTGGAATGACCAAGATTTAGCCAAAAGCGTCAACGCCGAGTATTCCAACACCAAGTCTGATCTGGATGAGTACGACTTGCTGAGAGCCCAATTAGATGATTTAGAGGTGCTTCATCAACTTTCTCGCGAGGAACAAGACGAGGCACACGAGCAAGAAATTAAAGAAGGCATTGCTGGCCTTGGAAGAAGTTTGTCGAAACTTGAGTTGCGAAGCTTGTTTACGGAAGAACATGACGAAGCGAATGCAATAGTGCAAATCAACACGAAAGATGGGGGAGTGGACGCTCAGGATTGGTCGGAACTATTGCTTCGTATGTACACCCGTTGGGCGGAACGGCGCGGTTTCACACTCGAACTAGAAAATATCAGTCCCGGCACGGAAGCCGGAATAATGTCTGCAGAATTCACAATAAAAGGTAGATATGCCTATGGCCTGATGAGGTCAGAGCGCGGAGCACATCGACTTGTGCGCATCAGTCCATTTGACAATCAAGGTCGTCGCCAGACGAGTTTCAGTTTGATTCAGGTGTGGCCTGAAATAGACGAACCAAACATTGAGATCAATGAGAGTGACATTCGCATGGAGGTCTTCCGCGCGTCAGGAGCAGGAGGTCAGCATGTGAACAAGACATCATCTGCTGTACGTCTTATTCATGAACCAACAGGTTTGGTGACTTCCTCACAGGAGGAAAGAAGCCAGTTGCAGAATCGCGAAAAAGCACTGCACCGCCTCAAAGCCATGATTGCGGTTCGTGCTGAAGAAGAAAGGCTCGTCGAGCGAGATCGGATTGCAGGTAAACCAGCGCACATCGGATGGGGAAGTCAAATTCGCTCTTATGTTTTGCAGCCCTATCAAATGGTCAAGGATGTGCGGACAGAAATTGAATCAGGCAATGTTGCGAGCGTCTTAGATGGTGATTTAGATGATTTTATGGAAGGATTTCTGCGTTGGCGCCGTTCTGGTGGTGAGTAATCGCCCAGAATCTCTTTATCTCTGAATCCGCTGATAGGTTTTTATCTTCGTATGATTCGTTTTGAAAATGTCACAAAGATGTACGGAAATGATGTTGCCGCGGTTCGCGAGGCATCATTTGATGTACCCAAAGGAGAATTCGTTTTTCTCGTCGGCCCATCGGGCTCGGGAAAATCAACTCTGTTGCGGTTGATGAATCGGCAAGAGCGTCCAGAGCGTGGAACGGTGTGGGTTGCGGGGGCAAACATCAACGAACTTGCAGACTCGCGTGTTCCATATTTGCGGCGTGGGATGGGCAATGTTTTCCAAGATTACAAGTTGCTCCTGAACAAGACAGTTTTTGAAAACGTAGCATTCAGTTTGCAAGTCATTGGAAGACCAAAGCACGTGATTCGTCAACAGGTTCCACAGGTTCTTGAACTTGTCGGACTAGCAGATAAAGAAGACCGTCTACCATCCCAGTTATCGGGTGGAGAGCAGCAGCGTGTCTCAATCGCAAGGGCATTCGTGAATCGTCCACTCATTTTGCTTGCTGACGAGCCCACCGGAAACCTTGATCCCGGTACGGGGGAAGAAATCATGTCGCTACTTGATGCGATCAATCGCACTGGAACCACCGTGGTGATGGCAACCCATGATCATCGAGTCGTCAATGCAATGCGTCGACGAGTAATCCAACTAGATCGTGGTGTGGTTGTTCGAGATCAAGAGAGAGGGGTATACGAATAATGTTCGCTCGTATCTCGTACGCCTTCCGCGAAACAATCGCAAGTTTTCGCCGCAATGTCACGCTTTCCGCCGCGGCTATATTGACCTCGGCAGTATCACTTTTACTGGTCGGTACAACTTTTTTAATTCAGCGCGCCTTTGACAATCTCCTCGTGCAGTGGCGAGGTGATGTGGGGATGATCGTCTTTGTCAGACCTGATGTAAGTGAAGAACAACTTAGTTTTATAAAGCAAACCCTAGAGGCGCAGCCAAACGTAATCAATGTTGAAAAACTTGATTATCTGGATCGTGCGGCCAGTTTTGAAGAAGCGAAGCGCGTTTTTGCAGGGGATCGAACCACCCTGAGTTTGTTGAGTGTCGAAACAATTCCTTCGCAATTTAAAGTTGTTCCCGTGACCACTGACCCCACTTTGGTGAGGGGGCTGGCTGATCAATATCGCAATCTGCCCGGGGTTCAAGGTGTCGCACTAGCCGAAGATGAGTTTGAGGTCATCTCCACGATGTCTGATTTTGTCCGAAGTGTGACTATCACCATGTCATTGATCCTGTTGGGAGTAGCAGTCACCCTGATTTGGAATACGATTCGCACTGCGATGGTGGCACGTCGCAACGAAATTGAAGTCATGAAACTTGTGGGTGCTACGAACTGGTTTATTCGAATACCGTTCATTCTTGAAGGACTGATACAGGGAATATTTGGGGCGATTGTGTCGTGTGGTGGGTTGTGGGTACTCAATCGTGCTTGGACCAGCGGAGTCGCCGGCTTCAAAGCAGGAACTGGCGTCAGTTCTTTGGTAGTGCCGGGGTCCTATGTCAGCGGAGTGATGATTATTCTTTTGGTCGTCGGAGCATTAGCCGGAAGTATCGGATCCGGTATCGCTGCAAGTAAATTCCTTGATGTTTAGTTGCGTTTCGTTGTTGGCAATCTCTCGTCGCTAGTCTGCAAAGATGAACTATCAAGAAATTTTGTTCGAAGTGTCGGACAACATTGCCACAATTACATTGAATCGACCAGACAAATTGAATGCATTTACCAACACGATGATGCGTGAGGTTATTTCTGCTTTTGATGCCACGGATGTTGATGATGAGGTAAGGGCTGTCATCGTGACTGGTAGTGGTCGCGGCTTCTGCGCTGGGGCAGATTTGTCGGCAGGGGGTGACACTTTCTCGGGCGGTGGAAGTGATGTCGCCACCAAACAGGGTGTTCCCCGCGATGGTGGGGGGCTCGTGGCGTTGCGAATTTTTGAGAGCCTCAAGCCAGTGATTGGGGCGATCAATGGTGCAGCGGTTGGTGTTGGCGCCACAATGACATTGCCGATGGATATTCGTATGTCAAGTGATAGCGCTAAATTTGGTTTTGTTTTTGCCAAACGGGGAATCGTTCCAGAGGCCTGCTCTTCATTTTTCTTGCCACGCATCGTGGGAATTTCTCAAGCAACTGAGTGGGTCTTCACAGGCAGAGTTTTTGAAGCAGAGGAAGCCAAAAATGCTGGCCTGATCCGAAGTGTGCATGCACCAAACGACCTTATTCCGGCAGCTCGCGCTCTGGCTGGCGAAATTGTTGCAAATACCTCTCCTGTGTCCGTGGCTGTTTCGCGCCGAATGTTGTGGCGCATGCTTGGCGCGTCACATCCAATGGAGGCTCATCGCGTGGATTCGCGTGGCATAAAAGAGCGTGGTGGCAGTCGTGACTCACGGGAGGGAGTCATGAGTTTCTTGGAGAAAAGAAGTGCCGTGTTTCCGGACAAGGTGAGTGACGGTCTGCCAGATATCTTTCCCGACTGGGAAGAACCAAAGTTTTTTTAACAGATGATCGAATCCGATGCTCCAGAGCCGACGCTCGCTCAAATAGTTGGAGGCGAGGATTTCTTTATCTCGCTGGTTGATCGTTTTTATGATGGCGTGAAAGATGACGATGTGTTGATCACGTTGTATCCCGACGGAGTCGACACAACTGCAGCGCGTCGGCGTTTGGCGATGTTTCTGGAGCAATACTGGGGCGGGTCTGATGCCTACTCGGCAGAACGGGGTCACCCGAGGTTGCGAATGCGGCATGCTCCTTTTGTAATCGGGGATAAGGAGCGAGACAGATGGCTGGTGCATATGTTGGCTGCCCTTGAAGTTCAGGTTGCATCGTTACCGGAGCAGGTGCGTCAAAGTGTTCACCAACAGTTCGTGGCTTACGTAAAAAACGCTGCTGATCATTTACGCAACGCCTGATGTTTATTTTGACGGGGCAAAAACGTGAAGCGCGATAGCCGCTGCAGCCCCGACATTAAGTGAATCGATGCCGGCATTCATGGCGATGCGCGCACGGTACGTGGCCATTGAAAGAACCTGCTGGCTGAGACCGTTTCGTTCTGACCCAAGCAGCAAAGCAATTTTTTTGGTTGAGGGACTGATATTGCGTAAGTCTGTTGCGCTGCAATCAGGCGTAAGTGCAATCGTTGAAAATTCTTGTTGGTGTAGCAATGAAACAAAATCAAGACCCGACTCGCACTTTGCAAAAGGTAGTTGCAATGCAGTCCCCATGGACACTCGGAGGGCGCGGCGAGCAAGTGGGTCTGCGCTCGTGGAATCTAAAATCAAAGCGTCCCAACCCAGAGCAACGGCACTGCGCATGATGGCACCAAGATTGGTTGGATTATCTACTTCTTCAAGGACAACTATGTGGGTACTCTCCTCACAGAGTTGTCTCGCATTGCGCAGAGCAGGTCGCCGAAATAATCCAGTGGCATCAAGTGGAACACCGAGACCAGTGACGATTCCGCGTGTCTTGTCATCGGCTACGTAGATCGCAACATCGGATGGAAACCGTTGCAATAAGTTCGCCGCCACTTTTTGAGCGCACAGAATAGCAATCGGCTCACAACCAGCGAGGTGAGCCCGTTCAACTACTAGTTCTCCTTCGGCGACAAAAAGGCCTGCGCCGACGGTTTCAAGGCGGTTGGATTTGCTGGCAAGTTGCCGGTCTCTCCATCTGAAGGCATCAAGTCGAGAATCTCCAATGTCTGTGACATGAGTAATCACCGCTCTAGTACAGCCACGGAAACTCCGACCAATCTGGATCACGCTTCTCGAGGAATGACTGGCGTCCCTCTTGGGCCTCATCGGTCATATATGCGAGACGGGTTGCCTCCCCGGCAAAGATTTGTTGACCAACAAGACCATCATCAAGCATATTGAAAGCAAATTTGAGCATTCGCTGCGCCATCGGGCTTTTGGCATTTATTTCGGCTGCCCATTCAAGTGCAACCTTTTCCAAATCAGCATGTGGAACTACCGCATTGACCATTCCCATTTGATGTGCTTGCTCCGCCGTATATTCTCTGCCTAGAAAAAAAATCTCGCGCGCAAATTTCTGTCCGACTTGTCGTGCCAAATACGCAGATCCATAACCACCATCAAATGACGCAACGTCTGAATCGGTTTGCTTAAATCTTGCGTGCTCCTTGCTGGCAAGTGTTAGGTCACTAACAACGTGCAAACTATGTCCACCTCCTGCGGCCCAACCAGGTACAACACTGATGACAATTTTCGGCATGAAACGAATGAGTCTTTGAACTTCCAAAATGTGCAGACGACCCGCTCGACCTGATTCGATTGTGTCAGCAGTTTCTCCATCGGCATATTTGTAACCATCGCGTCCACGGATTCGTTGGTCACCGCCACTACAAAATGCCCAGCCTCCATCTTTGGGGGATGGGCCATTGCCGGTAAGCAAAACGCAACCGACATCGGTGGTTGATCGAGCGTGTTCTAGCGCCGTGAAAAGTTCGTCGACGGTGACTGGACGAAATGCGTTGCGCACTTCTGGTCGATTGAATGCGATTCGGACGGTTCCTTGGGCGACGGCACGGTGATACGTGATGTCATTGAAAGAAAATCCAGGAACGGTTGCCCACGCTGCTGGGTCAAACAATGGCGAGATAGTCACGGCTCTATTATTCTACGCCAAGCGTCGATTTATGCAAAACAAAGTAGTCTTGTTGTGTGCCAAAAACAGTTCTTTGCCTCGTAGGCTCTCTCCGCCAAAACTCGTTTAATAGTTTGATGGTTGCGGCGCTGCCTGAGTTTGCCCCTCAGGACACAGTGTTTGTGTGGTTTGATGTGGCCCAGATTCAGCTCTACAACCAAGATCTTGATACTGATACTCCTCCGGATGCGGTGGCGGCATTACGGATAGCAGTCACCCAAGCAGATGCAATTGTTATTGCAACCCCTGAGTACAACCACAGTATTCCAGCGGTCACTAAGAACTTCATTGACTGGGCGTCGCGGCCGTTTATGAAAGGTTCGCTGACGAAAAAGAAAATAATGGTTTTGGTGTGTGGCCCCGTGGCCGGGTCTGGATCACATGGCTTGGCAGCGACTCGTCAGGTTTTGGAATTATTAGGAAACACTGTCAGTTTTGCGCTCGCGATTGGTGAAGCCCATAAAAAAGTAAAAGATATTGATGGTCAAGCAACCGTTGTTGACTCAGATCTTGCTCAACAGTTGCGCGCAGGAGTGACTGAACTACTGGTGTGATTAATTACCATGTGTCAATCATTGGTCGTTTTTTGCCATTGCGCGGGGGCGCTGTCGGACAGGATTTTAAAATTCCTAGTATTCGTTGTCGGGTGTCGGCCGGATCAATTACATCATCAATCTCGACATGACTCGCCATATTCAGGGCATTGCCTCTTTCGTACGCTGACGCAATGAGTTTGTCTTCAAGTTTCTGACGCTCGTCTGGATCGAGCGTCGCTTCGAGTTCTTTACGAAAACCCAATCGCACCGCGCCCTCTAATCCCATTCCACCAAATTCACCCGTTGGCCAAGAGAGTGTCGCGATCTTGGAATGGAAACTCCCGCCCGCCATCGCTTGAGCACCGAGGCCGTACCCCTTGCGCAGAATCACTGTGATCCAGGGAATGGTTGTGCTCGCGGCCGTCACAAACATGCGCGAAAAATGTCGCACTTGGGCAGTTTCTTCTGCTTCAGGGCCGACCATAAAACCAGGAGTATCACACAACGAAATCAGCGGTAGGTCGTAGGCGTCACATAATTGCACGAAGCGAGCAGCCTTGTCGGCAGCAGGTGAATCAATTGCCCCTCCTAGATGTGCTGGATTATTGGCAATCACACCTATCGGCTTGCCCTCAATGCGTATCAGAGCGGTCAGTATTCCGATGCCAAATGTTGGTCGTAACTCGAGCACAGAATCAATATCACCAAGAGCGTCCAAGACAGTTCGTATGTTGTAGACCCGAGTTCGTTGCTCTGGAATAAGAGCCCTCATTGATTCATCGCTGTGTCGAGAAAAAATTCGTGTTGAACCCTGAAAGTATGAGAGGTACTTCTTGGCCATTACCACGGCTTCTGCTTCGTCGGTGACGCGAATATCTACAACGCCGTTGGAAGTCTGCACATCTATCGGGCCGATATCGGTGGGGAGAACTTTTCCGAGACCGCCACCTTCAATCATGGCTGGTCCAGCCATGCCGATGTTTGAGTTTTGGGTTGCAATGATGACATCACAACATCCAAGTAGTGCTGCGTTGCCTGCGAAACAATATCCAGAAGCGATACCAATGGTCGGGCTTAATCCTGAGAGTTGGGCAAAAAGTGCAAATGCCATCGTGTCAAGGCCTGCAACTCCAGGAGAGTCCGTGTCGCCTGGACGTCCACCCCCGCCTTCGGCAAATAAAATCACAGGCAATCTCAAATCATGGGCAAGCGAAAAGAGGCGGTCTTTTTTGCGGTGATTCAAAAATCCTTGAGTGCCCGCAAGCACCGTGTAGTCATAAGATACGACAGCACAGCGGGACGCATCGGTGCCAAATGCATCAGCATTTATGGTTGCAAGACCACCAACAAGGCCGTCTGCAGGCGTGTTCTCAATCAGGTCTTGTAGATCTCGTCGTTGTCGCTGTGCTGCAATTGCAAAAGATCCATACTCTATGAAAGACCCGTCATCAACTAGGTCTGCAATATTTGCGCGGGCAGTTCGTTGACCTTTTTTTGCTCGCCGCTCTACAGCCTCGGGTCGTGCGGCATCAGAGGTCAGACTGCGGCGGACTTTGTAGCGGGCAAGGTCTGCACGCTCCGAAGGCTGTGTTGGTGTCGTTGCTTTTGTCGTGACTGGATCAACGGATCCTGGCGTGATTGTCAAAATAACCTGCATAGCAGCAACTGTGTCTCCGGCTTTGACATAAATTTCGTTGATCGTCCCACTCACGCCAGAAACAAGTGAGTGTTCCATCTTCATTGACTCAAGCACGCCAACTTCTTGGTCTGCTGAGACATTGTCACCTACCTCAACAGAAACCCGAACCACCGTTCCAATAACTGGCGAAGTGATCGTGTGAAGACGTAAAGACACAACCTCAGGTTTAGCCCAAAACAGACTGTGCCGGTACTAGTCAAGGGCGTCAGCGACGCGTTGCGACCAATCTATTGATTCAGTCGACGTACCTGTTTCGTGAAGTTCGGCTCGCTGTCGCGCCAGTTCAAGAGCAGCTTGGGCAAGATTGCTGGGCAATGTAGCCGCAATCTGATTGCGAAGGTGGGTAGCCAAGGCAGGACTTTTTCCCTGAGTAGATACTGCAATAACAACATCACCATCCCGATGAGTTGCCGCTAAGTAGAAAGAGCAACGCTGCGGATCATCAGCAGAGTTAACCCAGATTCCTGCGGCGTCTGCTTCGTCGTAAATCTGTTGGTCAACAAGATGATCACCCGTTGCGGTGATCACCAACTGAAACTTGAGCGCATCACCATTCAGATAGGGGCGATCCACAACCGTCACATTGGTCATCGCTCGTAATTCATCCGTCACGCTTGGTGCAATAACAGTGACGAGCGCCCCTTGATCCGACAAAGCATAAGCCTTGCGGGTGGCTATTGGTCCACCGCCGACGACAAGCACTTTTCTGCCGCGCAGGTCAAGCATGATGGGCAACATCGGACCAACTATTTAACGTTCACAAGTTGAGCAAGTTGAAGCGGGTCTCTGAGGTCCAAGCCTGCAACTGCACCAATCACAATCACGCTTGGAGCATGAGCACTAACAAACACTGCTTCGTGTAACTGCATGCGTAAGACCGTTTGCTCGTCGCGGGTACCTTTATGCACAATTGCAACAGGGGTAGATGCATCTAGCCCCCCTGCCATTAACTCGGTGGCAATACTTGCTAGCCGTTCGGTGCCCATCAAGATGACAAGAGTTGAGTCCGTGCGAGCATGTGCACGCCAGTCAACCGACTGAGACCCTTGCGCGCAGTGACCAGTCACGACAGTGACTGCTCGAGAGACAAGTCGATGTGTGACAGGAATTCCAGCTGCCGCAGGAACAGCAAAAGCAGATGAAATGCCAGGGACAATCGTAAATGCAATTCCGGCACGAGCAAGGGCTTCTGCCTCTTCACCACC
>SXGT01245730.1_pt1 | contig 22056 bp, 16 predicted proteins | sample 3176221 | NCBI WGS metagenome assembly SXGT01 (sample SAMN11356862, study PRJNA531348) | freshwater metagenome | isolation source: freshwater sample F1-120 | place: China: Fuxian Lake, Yuxi | collected 2017-12-25
GCACGACGAAGTGGTGCACGGCAAGGGATCCTTGCTTGATCAGATGCCGGGCGACTTGTGGCAGAAGTTCGCGAATCTGCGGCTGCTGTACAGCTACATGTGGACGCATCCTGGCAAGAAGATGCTGTTCATGGGGGGGGAATTCGGCCAGTGGAACGAGTGGAACTGTAATGAAAGTTTACAGTGGCATCTGCTGGAATGGGAATCTCACCAGGGCTTGCAGCGGCTGGTGCGCGATTTGAATCATTTCATTCGCCACGAACCCGCGCTTCACGAGCTCGACTTCGATCACCACGGCTTCGAATGGATCGACTGCCACGATTGGGAAGCAAGCGTGCTGAGTTACATCCGACGCGCCAAGAATCCGGCCGACTATCTGGTGGTGGCATGCAACTTCACGCCGGTGCCGCGGATGGCGCATCGGATCGGCGTACCGGAATCATGCTGGTACGAAGAGGTCTTCAACAGCGATTCGCAGTATTACGCCGGCAGCAATCTGGGCAACCATCCGGGCCGACAGGCCGAAGCCCGCGACTGGCACACCCGGCCGTATTCGATCGAAGTCGCGCTGCCGCCGCTGGCCACGGTGGTATTCAAGCCGCGAAGGTAGACGGCCGGCGTATTCAGCGTCGGGCTCATGGTATCTGCATGGCTCCCGTGTGAGCGACTGGATTGTGGGTAAAAATCCGTCCTGCTTGCCGACGAGGCAATCGTCCTGGAGTTCGCGCGAAAACCCTATCATTACAGTCCGCGAATCCGTAAGATTGACGAGGGTTCATCTCTCGAAGCGGATACAAGCGGAATATCCAACGTGCCCTCGCTGTTTGTCATTCAGGGTCGGGACCAAGGCACACGGTTTGAGCTGGACCGTGAGACGGTGTCGTTGGGTCGCGAAGCGTCCAATGCCGTTCAGCTTCACGACACCGAGGTCTCGCGCCGCCATGCCGAAATCCGCTGCGATGGCAAGCTCTGCACGCTGGTTGATCTCGGCAGCTCGAACGGCAGCTACGTCAATGGCCAGCGCGTGCAGCATCATGAGCTGGCCAGTGGAGACCGCTTGCAAATCGGCCGGACGCTGATGTTATTTACCAATCCGGTGGAGGGCGATCTTGAAGATCTCTCGAGCAAGATCGCTATTATCCGGGGGGCGGCCGCCGACGGTTCGCGGATCGTGCGATCGATCAGTCAGAAGGAGGGGAGCGAAATATTTGGCACGGAGATTGTCGGCACGACGAGTCCCTGGCTGGCCCGGGCGCGCAGTAATTTGCAAATCATGTATCGCACGGCGTTGGCGGTCAGCCACACGCTGGATATCGACCAGCTTCTCGGCCGCATCACGGAGCTGATCTTTGAATGGGTCGAGGCGGACCGCGGCTGCGTAATGCTGGTGAATTCCGAGACCAAACAGCTCGAGCCCAAGGTGCGTCGCAATCGCAAGGGGTTCGCCGCCGCCGACGACAAGATCACGATTTCCAAAACGATTCTCGACTTTGTGATGCAGCACAACGAAGGGGTGCTGACGAGCGACGCCAGCGAAGACGATCGCTGGAACCCCACCGCCAGCCTGCTGCAAATGAACGTTCGCGAGGCAATGTGCGTGCCCATGCAAGGCCGTTACGACGTGGTTGGCGTGATCTACATCGACACTTCCATCTCCCCGCAGCGAATGATCTCGCACGGCGGCAACAAATTCACCGAAGAGCATTTGAAGTTGATGATCGCCATTGGGCATCAGGCGGCGCTGGCGGTGGAGGACACGTCCTACTATTCGGCCATGGTCCAGGCCGAACGTCTGGCGGCCGTGGGGCAGACCATCGCCACGCTCTCGCATCACATCAAGAACATTCTGCAAGGCATCCGCGGCGGCAGTTACCTGATCGAGATGGGCCTCGGCCAGCATGACGAGGAGGTGGTGCGCAAAGGCTGGAACATGGTGGATCGCAATCAAAATAAGATTTCCAGCCTGGTCATGGATATGCTCACGTTCAGCAAAGAGCGCGAGCCGGATCCGGTGCCCAGCGACTTAAACAGCGTGACCGCCGACGTGGTGGAACTCATGCAGTCGCGCGCGCAAGAAATGAACGTGCGCCTGGAGTATCGCCCATTTGACAGGATGCCCATCGCCACGTTCGATTCGGAAGCCCTGCACCGCGCCATTCTCAATGTGGTCACCAACGCCATCGATGCTTGCTGCGAACGCGAGGACGGAAGCGTCGTTGTGACGACCGATCATGCCGCCGAGGATGGCGTGTTTCGCGTCGTCGTGGAAGACAACGGCGGCGGCATTGCGCCGGAAGATCTCAGCCACATCTTCACGCCGTTCATTTCCAACAAAGGCAGCCGCGGCACCGGCCTGGGCCTCCCCGTCAGCCAAAAGATCCTTAAAGAACACGGTGGGCAAATCCAGGTGGACAGCACGCCCAATGCTGGCAGTCGATTCACCCTGGAGTTTCCCGCCAGCGTCTTCGACTCCGCCGTGCAGAATACCGTTTCAGATCCGGAAGGCATGGTCGAATAGACCTGTCGTATTGTAAGGGGTTGCGAACGTCGATTGTGGAACCAGCTCGTATCGCTGCGCCGTGGATGAACGGTATCGTGTTGCCGAAGGCGCCGTGTTGAACGGTCAGCCCTGAGTTACACGCCGCGGACGAACGAATTGCCCCGCTTCTCCTGCCCCACCGTGGTCGCCGGTCCGTGGCCTGGCAATACCATCGTGGCGTCGGGAAGCGTATAAAGGTGCCTGCGAATGCCAGCGGCCAGTTGATCGAAGTCCCCGTCGGGAAAGTCGGTCCGGCCAATGGATCCAGCGAACAGCACGTCGCCGCCGAATACTACACTCGGGCTGGCTGCCTTCCAGATGAACACCACATGCCCGATCGAGTGTCCCGGGATCTCGCGCACTTCCAGATCGAAACCAGCCGCTGAGAAAGCATCTCCGTCGCGAAGCACTCGATCTGCCGGGGGACTCAAGAGCTTGTATCCAAAACCTGCCGACAGGTTGAGGACTGGATCGGTCAGCTTAGGTGCATCGCCCGCGCCGATCACCAGGGGGCAGTCCGGCCAGCGATTTTTCATCGTCGCGTTTCCAGCAATATGGTCGGCATGGCCGTGCGTGTTCAGAATTGCGACAGGCGTCAGTGCACGACTTTCGACCAACGCGACAATATCATCTGGCAAGAATCCTGGATCGATGATTAAGCAATCACTTCGCCCATCGAGCCAGACGATGTACGTGTTCTCATCGAACGGCGGCGAGGCAATGGTCTCCAAATTCAACGGTAGTCTCGACATAGGCAGCTTCGAGCTGGGAAGGGACAACGTGGAATGCGCAGCTTTCGAGGAATCACATCACAGTCATCGTGGAACCGAGCGTTCCAAGTTCGTATCCGTTCACGGGCCCGGAGAGGGGGGCACAGGCGCATTTTCCCAGGAACCAGGTTGGACCACCACCGTTACCCAAGTTCTTCACGTGGAACGTACGAAAGCGGCTCCTCGTTCCCAGTTCCCGCCATAATCGGCCTCCCCACCGATCCGAACATCTGTTAGATTAGCGAAAGTTCGCCAACCGCCGATTATGCTGCCGGCGCTCGTTTTGCCAATCATCGCGGTAGACTCAAGCATTGTAATTTTGTGGAAATCGCTGGGCGATATGATTATAGCCGCCCGCACGAAAAAAGGGGTCGCCGGCGCGACACTGGCAGGCGCTAGGGAGTGCGTTAACCCTGCCCACTAAACGTCTTAGGTCCCTGTTGATAGGTGCCGACCCCCTGCCGAGGGGAATTTTTCGGCGCAAGGATTGCTCTTGGGGTTTGCTGGCGAACCCACACCGGCAGTCAAGCCGTAACAAAGGGAACGGCCGATCCGCTTAAACCGGATCGGGCGTCGGATTGCAACATCAACGGAAGGTTTCGTGGGGGCGGCCGTCAATCCTGGCCTGGCAGGCATTGGCGCGGTCCCCCCCGCTCAATTTTTTTGGAGAATCCAGCAATGACCCATGGACGACTTTCCGCGGTGACCTGGTTTGCGTGTTGCGGCCTGGTCATTGGCGTGCTCGTTGAGAGTGCGTCTGCCCAGCGACCTCGCCGGCCCGATCGTGAGCGGCTCCCACAACCCGTTTATAAAGTTACCGAGCGGCTGGAAAACCCTGTGGTCGGCGACAATGACAGCAACCTCGGGGGGGGCAATCTCGGGCCAGAGCAGCCTGAGGGCGCCGAGCATCCTCTGGTGCCGGTTCTCAAGATGGCGACGGATGCATACGCCGACATGCAGGCCAATATCAAGGACTACTCGGCGACGCTCATCAAGCGCGAACGCATCGGCGACAAGCTGATGGAACAGGAGTTCATGTTTGTTAAGATTCGGCAGCAGCCGTTCAGCGCGTACACCTACTTCCTCGGCCCGCCGCACAAGAAGGGCCAGGAAGCGATCTACGTCCAGGGCAAGAACGAAAACCGGATCGTCGGCCACGGCGTCGGCGTGCAGAAGCTGATCGGCACCGTTCGGCTGGACCCGAACGGCATGATCGCCATGAAGGACAACAAGTATCCGATTACCGAGATCGGTTTGTTCAATCTCACGGAAAAGCTGATCGAGATTGGCCAAAAAGACATGCAGTTCGGCGAATGCGAGGTTAAGACGTCACCCGGCGCGAAGATCAATGGCCGTTCATGCACGTGCATTCAAGTCACGCACCCCGTGCCGCGGAAGAACTTCCGGTTTCACGTGGCGCGCGTCTTCTACGACGACGAAATGAAGCTCATCACCCGCTACGAAGCCTACCACTGGCCAGCCCAGCGCGGCGGCCAACCGGTATTAACCGAGGAGTACACCTACGTCGACGTGAAGCTCAACAACGGTTTCACCGACGCCGACTTCGACGAAAACAACCCAACCTACGGATACCGGTAATAACAACGTCAAATGTTTGTTTTGCGCGAAGCTCGGGGGTTGCCACCCCCGGGCTTTTGCCATTCTTGGAGACGAGATTCTCTCTCGCAAGATTCGGCAATAAGGATGGCTGTAGCGCTCCCAGGTCATCCACACTCTACTGTCACGTCCTGTTCCACCACCGGCCACACGCCGGGTCCGTCTTCCGCATACCATTGGTCGAGCACCTGCCGCCACTCGTCCGTGTTGTTCACGCGAACAAATGCATCGCGCACGCAAAGTCCCTGCGGATGCCAGTGGCTGTACTTGATGCCGAACTTTCGCATGATACGCCCGACATTCTCGGCGCCGTACAGGCTCTCCGCCAATCGATAGTGCTCCGCAATCGCCTGGCGCTGCTCATGCATGGTGGGTGGCGGCGGCAATGGCTGGCCGGCGGCCAAGGCCCGGGCGTGGCCGAAAATCCAGGGGTTGCCGATTGCGCCACGAGCTGCGGTCACGCCGTCGACCGCGGTCTCGTGGATCATGTCCAGGCAGGCCTGCGCGGTAAACAGATCGCCGCTGCCCAGGACCGTTCGAGTACCGGCATGACGTTTGACTTCTTGCAGGAATTCCCAGCGGCTTTTCCCGACGTACCTCTGCTCAACGGTTCGTCCATGCACCGTGATCGCCGCCACTCCACGTTCAAACGCGCCGTCGAAGATGGTGAAGAATTTCTCACGGCTCTGCTCTGAATCGTCAAGCCCCCGCCGCATTTTCACCGTCACCGGCACGTGCGGTGGCACGGCCTCGCGCACTCGGGAGACGATTTCAAGCGCCACGTCCGGCGTGCTCAACAGGAATCCGCCGCGGCATCGCCCCAGCACTTTCTTGACGGGGCAGCCGAAGTTGATGTCGATCACGTCGAACCCGACTTCTACCAGCCGCTGTGCCGCGGGCCCGAAATCCTCCGCGCGCGCTCCCATCAGCTGCGCGCCCACGGGATGTTCTTCGTCGGAGACTCGCAGGAATCGGTCGGCCTTTTTGCCGCGTGTGACTTGCACCACGAACTTATCCAGCAACACCTCGCACAGCGTGTAAGGCGCCCCCATTCGCCGCGCCATCACGCGCATCGCCCAATCGCTGTAGCCCGACAGCGCTGCTTGCACGACGGGAAAGTCGATCGCGATGGAACCAATTCGAAGTGGAGGCAAGGGGAGGGGCATGGGTTGATTCTAACGCTTTACCGCGCATACCACACCACCAGCCGCTGGAGCTGGCCGTTTGCCGCCAGAACGTCACAGCGGCGGCGATGACGCCATCCCGTCAGAGCCCCCGCCGTGTGCGCTCGGTCGAGACAGCCAATAATCGGAATCAATGCCTCGCCCGACAGGCCGCTGTTGCCGCATGCCCAGCGCCACGACCAGAGTGCAATCGCATGTTGGAGCGCCATTCCGCGAATGCCTTCGATCACCGACCAGCCGCGATAGGCCAGCGTGCAATACCGTAGTGATGCGGCCAGGGTTTGGAAATAATCATCCAGCGGGCGAATCATTTCCAGATCGAGCGCCCCCAAGGGTCGCTCCAGGTCCGCGAATGCGACGACCGGATAATTCGGCACCAGCTTGGGAGTCGGTCCCTTGCCGCGGGCAATTGCAAACACGGTCCGCAGCAGTTCCATGCGTTCGGACCAACGGGGCCGGCGCGGCAGCCGCTGGTGCAGCCGCAGCGTGTCCGCCGCAGCCTGTCGAAACGCGGTGGCGGCACCTCGCGCCGGTGCTACTCTTCCGCCAAACCAACCCCCCGCGGTTTCGCAAGCTGATGCTTCCGCCACCCGTACCAGTGCCGCGAAATCCGTGCTGCCCATGAGGCGGAGTTTTCTCGGGCGGCAATCAGCCAGGAGGTCGCAAAACTCAAGCCCATGCACCATCCGGCGGACGAGCGGATAACGAGTGTCTCGCATCATCCGCTCCACGGCATCGGTAACGCACCGCGTATCGGCCCAATTGCGCGCGTGGCCGGCAATGATCGCCGGCGGTTTGGGCCGCAGCCGGTCGAGATTCGCCGGCAGCAGTTTCTTGAGCGCAGCAAAATGTTCCACCACCTCGCGTCCCTCGCCGCGGGCGGCCGAAGGGCAGCTTCGTCGTGCCGTGACCACGATCCGCCCATCGAGCGGCACCAACTGCAGCGGAAACTGCTGACAGAACGTGGGCTTGTTTTCGAGACCGTATAGCTCATGAATCCGGCAGCGTTTCTCAGCCGTGAGAAACACGCAACTGCCGTCGGCCTGTTGAGCGAGCGCCGCCTTGGCGCTGCCGATCCGCATCCGTACAACGGTCTTCACGCCGCGAAACTCCGGATGCTCATGCCACTTCTGTGATTCAAGCGTCGCCAGATCTTCATCGGAGAGCGGCACAATCGCATCGCGGCAACACCATCCGCAACTCTGGCAGTCCCAGCGCTCGAGGATCGACAGCGGTTGGAGTGGAAGCATGGCCATGCGGGAGTCCGCAGTCGGGAGTTAGCCGCGGGCACCCTCTCGGGCGGCTTGCGGCGCGCTTGGCGCCTGGCGCGCCCGGTTGCTCATTCCGGTTTTTGCCACGGAATATCGGCCGTGTCCGCCTGCTTGTTTGCCGCCCGAGCCAGCACGAACAGCAGATCGCCGACGCGGTTCAAATACACCATGATATCTCGCGAGACGGTTTGGCCGTCGATTCCTGCCAGCGCCACGACACCACGCTCGGCCCGCCTGCAAATGGTTCTTGCCAGGTGCAGCGCCGCGGCGCCGGGCGTGCCTCCCGGCAGAATGAATTGTCGCAGCGGTTCAAGCGTTGCCTCAAAATGGTCAATTGCATTTTCGATGGCCTCGATTTGCGGGCCGCCAACCATCCACAGGCCCGCGTTTTCCGGTTTCGGCGTCGCCAGTTCCGCCCCAACCGAAAACAGCTCATCCTGAATGCGCGCCACCATGCCGTCGACATCCGCCGGCAGCTTCGCCGCCCGTGCCATGCCTAGCACGCTATTCAGCTCATCGACCGTGCCGTACGCCTCGATCCGCGGATGATTCTTGCTCACCCTCGGCCCGCCATAGAGCCCCGTCTCCCCTTCGTCGCCCGACTTCGTGTAAATCTTCATCACATCGAATGTACCGCAACCTCGCCCTTCCACAATGTCGAAAAGGGAGAATCTCCTGTAGGGCCGGCTGTGCCGGCCGGACTCGCGTGACTTATCCATCCACGGCCGGCAAAGCCGGCCCTACCAGGTTGCCGAATGCAAAACGCGGATGGGCCGTGGGAGGGTGCGGGGGATCCTTGAAAGAGCCGCTTTCCACGCTCATAATTCAGGCTTGGAAAAAATCCCACCTGGCAGCCGATGGCTGGCGCTTTGGCCGGCGAGACCGCTTGTTCCCACCACCCAACCGAGGTTCTTTGTGAATCGCTCGATTATCTCAGCTGCCCTGCTGTTCTGCGCGCTGGCATCGTCATCCTCAGCCGCTGACCCCGCGTTCCGACTGGAAAAAGGGGATCACATCTGCATCATTGGCAACACGCTTGCCGAGCGGATGCAGCATCACGGCTGGCTGGAGACGCTCATCAACAGCCGCTTTCCCAAGCAGGAGCTGGTGTTCCGCAACTTGGGCTACAGTGGTGACGAGATTGATCCCGCCAGGCGGCTGCGGTCGATGGATTTCGGCTCGCCCGATCAGTGGCTCTCAGGCTCGGCCCCGATCCCGCAACCGGACAAGCAGCCGAACAAGCAGCACACGCGCGAGAACCGCTTTGAGCTGACGAACACCAAGGCGGACGTGATTTTCGCTTTCTTTGGCTACAACGAATCGTGGGCCGGCGAAGCGGGGTTGAACGATTTCAAGGCGCAACTGGATGGCCAGCTCAAGCACATGCGCGGCCAGAAATACAATGGCAAGAGCGCGCCGCGGATTGTGCTCTTTTCGCCCACGGCATTTGAGAATCTTTGTGACCCCAACCTGCCCAATGGGGATGAGCATAACGCCCGGCTGGACTTGTACACGGCCGCGATGGGCGAGGTGGCCAAGGCCAACGGACTGATGTTTGTCGATCTGTTCACGCCGACGCGCGACCACTTCGTGCGGCACAAAGGCCCGTTCACCATCAACGGCGTGCATTTGACGGAGGCGGGGGACAGGCTGGTTGCGGAAATAGCAGATGCGGCCTTGTTTGGATCCCCCCCGGCTCGCGATCTGGCAGCGCTTGAAGAACTGCGCAGCGCTGTGCTCGACAAGAACCGGTATTGGTACCACCGCTATCGCACCACCGATGGTTACAGCAGCTATGGCGACCGCGCGTTTCTGCAGTTCGTCGATGGGCAAACGAATTACGAGGTGGCGCAGCGCGAGCTGGAAACGCTCGATACCATGACCAGCAATCGCGACAAAGTCTGCTGGGGGGTTACGCAGGGCAAATCAGTCAAGGCCGACGACAGTAATCTGCCCCCCTTTCTGCAAGCAATCACCAACAAACCGGGCGAGCTTCCCGGCGGGAAGCACCGGTTTTTAAGCGGCGAGGATCAGATCAAGCACATGACGCTCGGCAAGGGTCTGAAGGTTAACCTGTTCGCCTCCGAAGAGCAATTTCCCGAGCTGATCAACCCCGTGCAAATGGCGTGGGACACGAAGGGGCGATTGTGGGTTGCGGCCTGGCCGACCTATCCGCACTGGAAGCCGGTCGCGGAGGAAATGAACGACAAGCTGCTGATCCTCGAAGACATTAATGGCGACGGCCGGGCCGACAAATGCATCACATTCGCCGATCAATTGCACAACCCCACGGGCTTCGAGTTCTATGGCGGTGGCGTGCTGGTGGCGATGGCCCCCGACCTGGTGTTTATCAAAGACACCAATGGCGACGATCAGGCCGATGTGCGCGAGCGCGTGGTCCACGGTCTCGACACGGCCGACACGCACCATACATCGAACAGCTTTGTGCTTGACCCGGGGGGTGCCTTGTACTTTCAGGAAGGCACCTTCCATCGCACTCAGGTCGAGTCCCCCTGGGGCCCGCCGCGACGCCTGGCCAACGGCGGCGTGTTTCGCTTCGAGCCGCGATCCCAGAAGTTCGACGTCTACGTGACCTACGGCTTTGCCAACCCGCACGGACATGTGTTCGACGCCTGGGGGCAGGACTTCGTCACCGACGGCACCGGTGCGCAGACATACTGGGGCACCGCGTTTTCCAGCCATCTGGAGTATCCCCAAAAGCACAGCGGCGTGAAGACCGTTTATCAGCAGCGCACCCGGCCCTGTCCCGCCACCGAGATTCTCACCAGCCGCCACTTTCCCGACGACTGGCAAGGCGATCTGTTGGTGCCCAACGTTATCGGCTTCCAGGGAATCTTGCGATACCGGTTCAAGGACGACGGATCGGGCTTCGCGGCCGACGAACAAGAGCCGCTGCTCTCAAGCGACGACCCGAACTTTCGTCCATCGGATATTGAAACCGGGCCGGATGGCTCGCTGTACTTCAGCGATTGGCAGAACCCGATCATCGGCCACATGCAGCACAATTTACGCGACCCAAGCCGCGACAAGCTTCACGGCCGAGTGTACCGCGTGACTTACGAAGGCCGCGAGTTGCTCAAGCCAGTGAAGATTTTCGGCGAGCCGGTGATAACGCTGCTGGATGTGCTCAAGCAGCCGGAAGATCGCCTGCGCTATCGAGCCAAGATTGAACTGAGCGGCCGCAAGACGAGCGAAGTGATTCCGGCCGTCCAGAAGTGGCTGGCCGCTCTCGACAAGGAAGATCCAAACATCGAGCACCATTTCATGGAAGGATTGTGGGTCCATCAGGTCCACAACGTGGTCCACATTCCGCTCCTGGAGCGCATCCTGGAGTCGAAGGACTTCCACTCGCGCGCTGCCGCCACCCGCGTGTTGCTTGCGTGGAGAGACCGTGTGTCGAATTCGCTCGCGCTGCTCAAGAAACTGGCGGCGGATGAGCATCCTCGCGTGCGGCTGGAAGCGGTCCGGGCTGCCAGCTTCTACACCGTGCCCGAAGCCTACGAGGTGCTGCTGATCGCCGCTGAGTTCCCGTCGGATTACTTTCTTGACTACGTCCGCAAGGAGTCGGCCCTGGCACTTGAGCCGATCGTGGCCGCGGCCCAGGCAGCCGGTCAGCCGCTGGCGTTTTCGACCGAAGCGGGCGCGAGGTACTTGTTGCGCAAGATGTCGACCGAGCAACTGCAGGCCCAAGACCGCACCCAACCGGTCTGCATCGAGTTGCTGTTCCGCCCTGGCTTGCAGGATGGCCAGCGCGCCCAGGGCCTGCAAGGTTTGGCGAAGCTCGAAAACAAGTCCGAAATGTCCGTGCTGCTGGACGCCATCCAAGCGATCGACAACAAGCAGCAAAACCGGGACGAGAGTGTGGTCTTCGATCTGGTGCGTCTGCTGACGGCGCGCTCGCCGGATGAATTGACCGCGGCCCGCACTCAGATGGAGAACTTCGCCAGCGGAGCTAAACAGCCGCTGATCCGCCAGATCGGCTATGTAGCGCTAATGAATATTGACGGCTCGATCGACAAAGCATGGGCGCTGGCCGCGCAATCGGCCGATTCGGTCAATGATCTGCTCGCCGCGATGCCGATCATCGCCGATCCCGGCTTGCGAGCCGCGCTGTACCCCAAGGTCGAGCCGCTACTCAAGTCGCTTCCGGACAACCTGGGGGGCGGACCCGCCGAAGGTGTTCGCCACGCTGCCATGGCCGCGCTCACGACGGTTCGCGGAAAGGAGACGGAGACTTTCAAAATGCTGGCCGAGTTCGTCCATCAAGAAGTCGACCGTGCGGCGGCGATTCGTGCCATGCAACGCTTGCCTCACTCGGCCTGGCCCAAGGAGCTGGCGGGGCCGTTGATGGATGAGATGATCGGCTATCTCAAAAACCTACCCGCCGCCGATCGCACGTCCGAGACGGCACTGGGTGCGATTGAGTTCGGCAATGCGTTGGCGGCCCTGCTTCCCGTGGACCAGGCGAAGCTCAAACGAAAAGAGTTGAACGAACTCGGCATCCGCGTGGTTCGCGTGGGTACGGTATTTGAGCGAATGGCATTCGACCAGGACGTGCTCGTGATCGAAGCCGGCAAGCCGGTGGAATTTGTGTTTGAAAACAGCGACCTCATGCCGCACAATTTTGTGATTACGCAACCCGGGGCCATGGCCGAAGTTGGCCAGCTCGCCGAATCGACAGCACAGCAACCCGGCGCCGCCGAACGGCAATACGTTCCGCTGTCGAACAAGATTTTGCTTTCCAGCAAATTGCTCACGCCACGCTCGTCGCAAAAGCTGCCGTTCGATGCGCCGCAACAACCGGGCGTGTATCCGTATGTGTGCACCTATCCGGGCCATTGGCGGCGGATGTACGGAGCACTCTATGTTGTCGCCGACTTGGAGGAGTACTTCGCGAATCCGGATACCTACCTGGCCTCGGCCGCGCTGCCGATCGCCGACGAATTGCTCAAAGACCGCCGGCCCCGCACGGAGTGGAAACTGGAAGAGCTGGCCGCCGCGGTCGACGAGCATTGCTGCCACGGCCGATCATACGCGACCGGTAAGCAGATGTTCACAATCGCCAGTTGCGTCGGCTGTCACAAATTGAACGGCATCGGTCAACAGTTTGGACCGGAACTGACAAAGCTCGATCCCAAATGGAAACCCGTCGACGTACTCTCGCATTTGCTCGATCCTGCGATAAAAGTTGACGACAAGTACAAGACCAACACCTTCGAAATGGGGGACGGTACCGTGGTGACGGGCATGGTGGTCGAAGAAAATGCCGACGTGATCAAGGTCATCGAAAACCCGCTCACCAAAGTCGAGCCGATCGTGCTGAAGCGCGGCGAAGTCGTGGGCCGGAAACGACAAGACAACTCGCCCATGCCCAAGGGCTTGCTCGACAAGCTCTCACGCGATGAAATCCTGGACCTCTTGGCCTACGTCATCTCCGGCGGCGATAAAAACAACGACGCCTTCCAGGGCGGGCATCACGAACATTAACGGGGGACAGCAATAGCTGTCCCGGCTACCCCTCAAAAACCGCCACGCTTGCCGTGAATCCGTGCACAAAGTTTCGCCCGCCGATCGGGCCGATTTCCCCCTGGGCGAAGAAGCCGGCGGTGGGAATCTCACCAAGTAACTCTCGGACGCATTTGGCGTCGTGATCGGGCTTGTCGAAAAGGCGCGTGCCACGGCCGTTGCAAGTAAACACCAGCGCGCCGACCGCCGCGCCTTGTGGGCGGGGCTGCGAAGTGCCATCGGGTGGCAGCGTCCCACGGAGGTAAGCCGCGAGCAGCTCCCGCAAGTCCTCATCGGCGCTGCGAGCATCACGTAGATGGAATCGCACGGTTTGCCCGACGCGCACGTAATCGCCAATCCCGATCGCCCCGTTTTCCGGATCGGCGCCGACGACGTTGCGAACCAAAAAATCGCCGCGGCTGAAATCCTCCTGGTACTCGTTGATCACCAGTCCCACGTGCAGCCCACGCTGCGCGAGCGCCTGCTCGCTCGTTGGCATTTCATGATAAATCTGGCGGAACTGTTCGAGCGCCGGCTTGCCGCCCAGGCCCAGAATCAGGTTCCGCTCCGCCTTGGTCACGACAAAAGGGGGTCCCACCGGCCGGCAGCCTTGCGACACGACACTCCGCACCAGAGCGGCGCCGTCGAGGCGGACCGCAACCGCGCCACTTGCGAACTCTTGCGGGCCGAACATCAGCCTGTTCGCGCCGGGCTCGTGAGCCCCGCTCGCCATGCCACCGATGACGGGCAAGCCTGGTTCGTCTTCTTGAAGGCGCTCGAGCAGAGCGTCCGCGGGAAAGCTGAATGGCTCACCCAGGAGTAGCAAAGCGGAACTCGCAGCGCGAAGCGCGGAACCAGGTTCTTTCTGAGCTCCCAGTTCCGCAGTCCGCGCTGCTTCCATCAGTCCTGTAAACACGCCGCCATCCGGCGTACGCTCAAACTTCAGGCGTAACGGCGTTACACGCGTGCCCGGCAAGTTGGCCAGCCAAAGCGAAAGCGCCGGACCTTCTTCAATCTCGCGGTCGCCGCCTATAATCGACTCACCCGTGCAGCCGATCAGCGTTTCAGTCCCCAGATTGCTGCAAAGCGATTCGGCCAACCGTCCAAACCGCGGCCCATGGTGGTGTGAGGCAAAAACCACCGCCAGATCGACCGGCGCGCTCAATTGATCGAGCGCCTCGCGGCAAACCTCGGCGAGCGCCGCGCCCAGATCGTCCCGGTTCGACAAGGCCGCGCTGCAACGAGCCTGCGAGGTGGTTACGGATACGATCATCGGGAAACTCCAGGAATAGGTTTTCCGTGATCATCGCCGGGGAACCAGCGGTCCACAAGCCCCGTTACGCAGGCGAGCCTCTCCGAGGCACTTGATTGATGTCGAGCAAGTGCGCGCGTGTTGATGTCCTTGCCAATTCCGTCATGGAAGTCTTAACCGTTGCCTATCCATCCGACCGCTTCCCAGGCGTTTCAGCCGGTCCGGTGACCTCAGGGAGTCCTGTCGACGGAGGTGTCGCTGGCCATGACATGGACGCCGATCTCGAAGCACTTATCCGCCACTCGGCGGCAGCGAGCGACTTGGAACTTTCGGTCAAGCTTTCCAAAATTGAGAATCAACTGGTCGTCTGGGAACAGTTGCACATGGTGAAAGAAGCATGCGCCACTTCGCGAGATATTGGTGACCGGCACCTCAAACAACCGTTCGGATTCGTCGTCGAGCATCCAACCCGTGAGAATCTCAAGGTGCGCAGTCAAGTCGCAGCTCCGGCGCGCGAAACGTCGCGAATCTTTCATGGTCGCCGGCAGGACCGTCCCGTCGGGTACCTTGTGTTTGACATAATCCGGCACGACAACACGCTGAGTGAAGGTGTTCATGCCCTGGAACCTTCCAGAAAATTGCTTTTCCAACATCGTAGGATTTCCTCGTCGAAGTGTGTCCCTGATTCTCGCTCCATGATGGTCAGTGATTCGCTGATCGAATTCGGCCGGCGATACGGGCGTTTGCCCGTCAATGCCTCAAAGACGTCCACAACGGCACAGATCCGTGCCCAAAGATGCAGCTCCTGCCCGACGCAGCCGACCGGGTAGCCATCGCCATTCATCCATTCGTGGTGCTGGTAGGCCATCATGAGTTGTCCACGAGAAACCTCTTGTTCCCGTCGCAGCAATTGAAATCCTCGCGCTGGATGGAGACGTGTGACGGTCATTTCTTCCTTCGTCAAACGCCCTGCCTTGCTGAGAATTCGATTCGGAATCTCCAACTTTCCGACGTCATGCAACATTCCTCCAGCTGCGATCTCGCGCAGTTCGTCCGTGTCGCGGATCCCCATGGCATGCGCGAGCAAGGTCCCATAGGAAGCCACGTTAGCGGAATGAGTAAACGTGCAGAAATCGTGGTTGGCGATCATGGCCACGTCCCGTATCGCATTCTTTGAACGGATTCCAATGTCGACGACGTGTGTGGCCAGCTCCCGCGTTGTGGCCACGATATCAGCCATGTTGTTCGACGAAAATGCTTCGCGAAGCGTATCGGTCACGACCCGATTGAGCAGCCCCAGCCGCTCGCGCTGCGGGTGTGATTCGTCGCTAAGCAGCGTACCGAGATTGGCTGCCAACAACGGCTGGATCTTCTCATAATCGCTGGAAGCGACCAACAGTTCGGTGATACCATGGGCGCGAAGGGCATCTATATCGCTCGCCTTGATTGGAATATCTGCTGAGCGGTACAGCCGGACCCGCGACGTCTTTTCAGCGGGCAGGTGCAAATTCACCGGAGGTAGCAAGTCCGGGTTCAGTCCTGCCAGCGGCAGGAGTTTGAAGTCTGATCCATTGCCTATGAACGTTGCTGACATGACTGGAAACACCACTCACAGCCAAAGGACGGGCCTACCAATACTACGTCACACCCGACATTCGTGGTGTGAAAACGACCGTCTCTTGTCCGATCCGCACCGCGATGTCGTAAATCGTTTGTCGCGGCAATGCCAGCTTTAGCGGAACTTCCGTTTGGCACACACATGCGAGGTATGCCGCTTGTCAGGCCAATCACTCAGACGTGTGCGTCAAGCGGGACGTCGTGGGCGATGCATGCAACAAAATCTCCCCGGTCGGTCGGGCGTGGTGGCGGAGGCGGAGGCAATTTACCCCCCCTTCATCCCAGATCCGCGAGTCGTCCGCCTCAACTCGTCGGCGTCGCCACGAGTCAGGAATCGGGCCTCCACGCCCGCGCTCGTTCACGCTTTCGGCAGGGTTCGCAAACGGGCACCCTTTTGCTGCCGGTGCACCGCAGAATGAGCCGGTTTCCGAGGGCGCGGGTCGGCTCTACATGACCCGGACGGTGGCCGGTTTGGACGTGTGAAACGACTCGGGTGTCGGCGGTGTGCGACCAGCCGTGATCGCGAGCTGGTCATCGAACAACCGCAGCAGGTCGTCGGCCACCAGGGTCGAGAGCACGCATGGCTCGTACTGCAGGGAGATCATTAGCTCTCCCGCGTACGTCACCACGCCCAGCGATGCGTTCGTGCCTCTGCGGATTGGCGGTAGGAAGTCAACCTTGTCCAAGAGTGCATCGCCGACGATCACGCGGTCCCCCAGGTAGCCCAATGGCAAGTCGTCGAATTGCACGCCCAGATTGCTGAGCACGGCGGTCGCCAGACAACCCTCGCCGCCGAGCATCCAGGCGAAACCACCACGGATGGCTTGGAGCAGCTCGATAATCCAGGTGAATACCAACGCCAGCCGAAAGGTCTTAACGAAAAACGTGTCGCGGCGAATGCTTTTGAGCAGCCGCCGGGGGTTGGTGCCGTCCTTGACGCGGCGATCAACAAACACCATCGACACCGCGTTGGTCGACGGCAACGTGGCGTCAACCGGTTGACGCAGGTTAACAGGCACGGTAATCCGCGTGCAACCGCCGCGCGCCGTTGGGTTATGTCGGGCGTTCCAGGCATCAATCGACAGCATCAGATCGCGAACCAACAGATCATTGACCGTCACGCCTTCTTCTTTTGCGGTCGAGCGAAGGCCTCGCAGTTGCTCTTGGCTGACGCGCCGCGAAACAAAAGTCGGTTGCGCCCGCAGTGCGTTGAACGAACGCGGCGCATTGGGTGTTTCTATCGCCCTGGGCCGGTTAAAAAAGAACTGAGCAATTCCCAAGGCAGCCAGCGAGTCGATCGGCAGCCGCAGCAAGCGTCCCAGCAGGCCAAGTCCGTGACGGCCCCGATCGCGGAGTGTCGCCGAGTTCACGGGGGCAAGTCGCGGTGGACCAGCGTCGTCGCTTTGTTCCGAAGTGTAGATGGCCAGCAGATCTTCGATGAATCGCACCGCTCCGATGCCGTCCGTGCAAGCGTGATGGAATTGAAACAGCACGCGGGCCTGGCCGTCGGTGTGGGTCACAAAAAGTCGAATGCCCACTTCCCGCGAAAGATCAAGGTAGCCGGCGGGTAACCGTTCACGGGCCGGGGACTGGCTCATTTTCCCGGCGAATTCAAGAAAGGTGTCTCGTGTTGTTGGGTGGTTGCCCAACGTTGTTCCCGGGAAAATGTGCCTGTCCCCCTCTCTTGGACCATGGACGGCTACGCCGGTGGATGTTGCCTCTCCCCCGATGCGAGAGTGGCCGGAGGTGAGGGTCGGTTCATCGTCCCAAGTAATCTGCGGTAGAGTGTTTTTGGCGCCCACCCAGCTCGGCTGTCCATTGACGTCTTGCACCAGGGCGTGGAACAGGGGATGGCGGCTCACTGTTTTTGAAACTGCGGCCCGGAATGCCGCCTGTTCGAGGCTTCCCCAGAAGCTTAATTGCAGGAAAAAACACATCGGCTGATCCGCGCGGTCGTCGGCCAGCATGTAGTTTTCGAACGCGGTCAGGGTCAGCGGGAAGAGCATGGTTGCGGCTCCGAAAAAGGGGACGATTCGTTCGTCTACCCTTCAAAGCGGAATCCGGCGCCGGATGTTACGGGGGAATTCCGGCGTTCCGCCGTCCACCGCCCTGAAAATGCCAAAAGTGGCATGGCAATCCGATCCCGGCGGGGTCGCAGCGATTGGACCGCTCCGGGGTCTTCGGACGGTCTCGGATCCGTTTTCCGACATTCCCGCCGCGCAAGCCGAAGTATCGCCTCATGCGCGCATCCGATCGAAGCCTGTCCGTTGACCGGAGAATCACGGCAACAAAACCGCCCGCAACACGGCCGCGGTAGCGGGCGACTTATTGAGCACGTAGAAGTGGATGCCTGGGATGCCGCTCCCCACCAACTCCTGCACCTGGCCGATGGCGAACTCGACACCCACCTGGAATTGGCAGTCCGCGTCATCGCCTTGCTTTTCCAGCGCGGCGATAAAACGGCCGGGCAGCTTGGCGCCGCACAAGGAAGTAATCCGCTGTATTTGCGCCAGGTTGGTCACCGGGAGAATTCCGGGCACCAGCGGAACGCGAATGCCGATCGCCTGATAACGGTCGCGAAACCGAAAGAAATCCGCATTGTCATAGAACAACTGCGTGATCACGACGTCGCCACCCGACTCGACCTTTCGTTTGAGGTTCTGCAAATCAACTTCCGGACTGGAAGCCTCCTGATGCGACTCGGGATAACCGGCTACGGCGATTCCGAAGTCTGGAAACTCGCCACGAATCAACCCCACCAACTCATTGGCGAACGAAAAGCCCCCCGCGACCGGCTTAAAGGTAGTCTGGCCTTTGGGTGGATCGCCGCGCAGGGCGACAATATTGTCGACGCCCCGCATGGTTGCTTCTCGCAAGTAGCCGCGGAGTTCGTCGACGGTCGCGCCAACGCATGTCAAGTGCGAGGCCGTTGGGCAGCCAAATCGCCGCTTCACTTGCTCCACGATGCTCAGCGTCTTATCGCGCGTCGAACCGCCGGCTCCGTACGTGCATGTAATAAACTCCGGCCGAAACGCCATCAACTGTTCGACGTGGCGAAACATTTCCTCTTCACCCGCCGCGGTCTTGGGGGGGAAGAGTTCAAAGGAAATTCCCAACTTGCCGACCCGGTAGGCGCGCGACAAATGCATGCTGTTGATACCATTGCGGCCCCTGGCTAAGCGTCGGGGCGTATTCGCGGAGTTGCCGATGCGATTCATCGCCGGCGGGGAAGCTGAAATATTATAGCATCGACTTGATCTACAGCGAAAGCGGTTCGATCGACAATGACTCACCAAGCGCCTGACGCTCATGGGCCGTAAGCGCGTGCATGTCGTGCAAGAGTTGAATGTCACAGGGGCGCTGCTCCACGCCGCGGCGGCCGAACATCCGACGCTGTGTGCTGACCATGACTTCCACCGGCGCTTCCGTCACCTGGCCGAACAGTCGGGCGTAGTTGACAAAGCTCGGCACGTTCGTCGTTACAAAACCGTAGATCATACTGCATGCGCCAATCGTCTTGCCGGTGAAGATGCCCGTGTTGATCGCGGTCTTCGCATAGTCCCCTATGATCGCGCCAATAAATTGCATGCCGGTGCTGATCTTCCGTCCGCGATACTCCATGTTAACGCTGCCGTAGGTATTCTTGAGGTCGCTGTTGCAAGTCCCCGCGCCAAGGTTGATCCAACTTCCCAGATAGCTGTGGCCTAAAAAGCCGTGATGCTGTTTGTTGGTGAATGCCTCGATGATCGACGCTTCGACCTCGCCGCCGATCTTGACCGTGTGTCCCGTGGCTACGCCGTCTTTGAGCACCGACTGTTCCAGCACGCGCGTGCCCGGTCCCAGATGCACGGGTCCACGAAGATAAGAATACGGCCCGACCGTGACGTCCTTTTCCAGGACGATGGGCCCTTTCGAGGTGTCGGTCGTCACGTGGGGACCCAACGCGGCTCCCTCCGCCAAAAAAACACCGTCACTCGATTGTCGATACTCGCCGCGTTCGAGCACGGCGCTCAGGTTCTCGCCAAAAATGGCCAGGTGATGGCGAATGACATCGTGTGGATACTCGAAGATTGCCAAATCCGTTTCGACTTGCGGCACAGCCATGTTCGAAAGAGCCAGTTCAATCGAGTCGGCGCCGCGCTGCAAAAGACGAGTCGATTCAGCGCCCACAACCGCGGCGGCAATGGCCTCACCAGAACGCACCAGAATCGGTTGGCCGTGAGCGACAAGATCTGTCAGCCTGCGGGCGGTCAATTGCGAAGGGACGAGCCGTGCATTTACCGCCAACAGCAACCCTTCGCCGAACTTGCCAGCCAGCGTGACCAAAGGATAATCGGCCTCGACCACCTGCCGTAAATGGGGCCGTACATCGGCGTGCAAACGCCCCAAAGGCGCTGCGATGTCCAACAGCCTGCGACCGCCGCATGAAATTACGAAGGCCGGTTTGCCGATGGCGACCGGGTCGAGCTGCGGCACCGCACCATCTTCAAAAAGCAATAAATCCATGATGGCTGTACCTTACGCCCCGCCGGCCAGCAGGGTCAACCTCGCACGGTACAATGCCAGCCAAACGGCTCATGCATCGCGGCCAGGGAGGCAAAAGCTGGGGCCCTCCGATGGGATTGACGCCATGACGCGGGCTCGTACACTCAAGGATTCGCCTTACCCCCGCTGTGCTGTGTTTTCGTATCGCAACAGTTAACCGTTCACGGGGCGAGGGCTGGCTCGTGATCCCGGCGAATTCGCGCAAGGTGCATCGTCCTGTTGACCGGTTGCCCCAACGTGGTTCCCGGGAAATTGTGCCTCCCCATCCCTTGCCCCCCGAACGGTTGTCATTGCATTCATCTCGTCACGAGGATTCGGGCCATGCGACGCATTTCTTGGATCGTTCTATTGGGGCTGCTGGCGGGATGTACTGGCAAGCCGTCGCGAATCATGCCGCCGACGATCGACCCGGTTCAGGCCGGCAAAGATGCGATCAGCGAGTATGACAAGAACGGTAACGGCCGGATCGACGGTGCCGAGCTGGACGCCGTTCCGGGCGTCAAGGCCGCACTCAATAAGATCGACAAGAATAGCGACAAGCAAGTCTCCGCCGACGAGATCACCGAAAGAATCAATGCTTGGAAGGAAAGCAAGGTTGGAGTTATGTCGCTGCTGTGCCGAGTCAACTTCGATGGCAAACCGCTCGAAGGCGCGACGATCACGTTCATTCCCGAGAAATTCCTTGGCACAGCCGTCAAACCGGCGAAGGGCACGAGTGGTCCCGGCGGCGCGGCGATGTGCACGGTCGATGACCCGGAATTCGCCGCCAAACGCATCTCGGGCGTTCAGTGCAGTTTTTACAAAGTGGAGATCACGGGCCCCACGAACAGGACGTTGCCCTCGAAGTACAACACCAGCACCACGTTGGGCGAGGAAGTTGCCCTCGATGCCAGTTGGGTGCAATCCGGTTTGGTGTTTGAACTGAGGAGCAAGTAGTTACTGGTCGATCATGGCGATCCGCCTTGCGTGGCGGCCGCCTTCGAAGTCGGTTGACAGCCAGGCATCGACGATGGCCAACGCCGTGGCTGGGTCGATCATGCGCTGGCCAATCGAAATGACGTTGGCGTCGTTATGCCGTCGGCCAAGCGAGGCCGTCTCCACGCTCCAAGCGAGGGCGCAGCGAACACCGTGAACGCGGTTAGCCACGATCGCTTCGCCATTGCCCGAGCCGCCCAGCACGATGCCGCGTTCGAAATCGCCGCGCGCTACGGCCTCGGCAACCGGTCGGATGAAGCGCGGATAGTCGCAGCTTTCCTCGCTGTGCGTGCCCATGTCGGTGACCTGGTAGCCCCCGTCGGCAAGGTGCTTCTTGATGAGTTCTTTGTAGCGGAACCCCGCATGATCAGAACCGATGGCGATCGTTGGTTTGGGCATGGGTTGGCCTTGTCGTGTGCGGCGAAAACAGCATTCTATCTTGAAATCGTTCGGTGAAAACCTGCGGCACGCCGATTGACCGCGCCCGGCGGCCTGCGATACTACAGATATCTTGAGAAATCTCGACCCGACGGGGGCGGAGTTTATTATAGGACCCCTCGGCGCATCGCGATTACTTGAGCTGAAGAAGACAGGCATTGAGGCCTGGTGTCCCGAATGGGATGTTGGCATCCCAGGGCGACGTCGGCGAACATGCTTGCGATAACCCGGCTGACGAGTGATCGCGGTTTTAAGAATGCGGATCGACGCCGAGAAGCACTTGTGGCCCTGTGAACCCAATCTGGATACAATGCGTCGGCAA
>SXGT01267497.1_pt1 | contig 22050 bp, 20 predicted proteins | sample 3176221 | NCBI WGS metagenome assembly SXGT01 (sample SAMN11356862, study PRJNA531348) | freshwater metagenome | isolation source: freshwater sample F1-120 | place: China: Fuxian Lake, Yuxi | collected 2017-12-25
CCTCTCCTTAGCCTAAAATAATCTAATCTTTCAAGGATCCTCCATGTCTAATCTCTACCAACCACCGCTTACTCCAGGTTACAACTCCACCTATGCTTTAGGCAACGTTGGAACGTCGCGTAATCCTTTCTTCAACATAGCGAACCAATACCTTCCGCGTAACCTGCACGACGTTATTCGATGGTCACGTTACATTACCTTTCACAGCCCGGTTACCTCTGAGGTTATTCGTAAACTGGCCACCTATCCCATCACCGACTTTGTAGTCGACTCTGAGAAAGAATCTACCCGTCAACGCTATAAAGAGATCTTCAAGAGCTTCAAGCTTAAGTCTGTCCTACACGATGTTGGTTTTGAATTCTTTACGTTAGGCAACGTTTTTCTTTCAATCTACTTTCCGCTGCACCGTACCCTTACCTGCCCTCACTGCCACACTGAGTACAACGCTAAGACAGCAGAGTTCATCAAATTCGTTAACTTCAAGTTCGAAGGTGTTTGCCCGAAGTGTGACACTAAAGGAGTATTCCCGCACAAAGACACTCGTAGTTTGAACTTGGACGACATGAATCTCATCAAGTGGGATCCTATTCACATGGTCGTGAACCACAACCCGATCACTAATGAGTACGCTTACTACTACAAGATTTCAAACGAGATTAAACGCAGAGTACGCCAAGGTGACAAGTTGTTCGTTAACAGCATGCCTTGGGCTTTCATCGAAGCAATCAAGAACAATCAGGACTTCAAGTTTGAGAACAGTAACTTCTTCCATTTGAAGAACGTCTCGACTGGACAGATGGTTGAAGGGATCAGCGTCCCTCCATTGATTTCTCAGTACGGCTTAGTCTTTTACCAAGCTACTCTGCGTCGTGCCAATGAGGCCGTTGCTCAAGACCATATGACTCCAATGCGAATCATATATCCGCAAGCACAGACTGGGAATAGCGATCCTGTCGTAGCGATGAGTATGAAGAACTTCGTCAATAACATGACAGGCTCGGTCATGCGTCACAAGCAAGACCCTAACCACGTTGTAATTGCACCAGTCCCTGTTGGCTACCAAGAAGTGAGTGGGAATGGTAGAAACCTGTTAGTTACGCAAGAACTCGCTCAGGCCGAAGAATCAATTCTGTTAAGTTTAGGTGTGTCCAGAGAGCTTCTGACCGGAACTACGAACTGGACTAGTTCTACCGTTGGTCTGCGCATGTTAGACAACACGTTGCAAAGTTACACTGGGCAAATCAATGACTTGCTTGAGTGGATTATGCGGAACATCACGAAGTACCTAGGCATTGAAACTTGCCCTGTAACTCTGCTACCGTTCAAGCTTACTGATGACGACGGTGTACGTAACATGCTGGCTAGTTTGCACGCTAATGGTAAAGCTTCGACGACCTCGCTGTATGAGAGTTACGGCATGGACTACGAAGACGAGCTCGTGAAGATTCGTGAAGACGCAGTGTCTGACGCAGTGAATCAAGCGAAGATTCAGCTCGAAGTTGAGCGCGGAGTGTTCTTGGCTGCAAGCCAAATGGTTGATAAGTTTGACGAGTCGAACGACTATAGAACGGCGTTGGGCAAAGCTCAGGCTATTGCTGAACAGCTTGTGAACGCGGACATGTCAGTGAAACGGCAGGTGCTGGGTCAGATGGAAATCGAGGACATGCCGTTGTATCTCATGGTTTCCCGCTTGTTAGAGAAGTACAACGAACAAGGGAGGGCTCAGGCTCAGGCAGAGCAAATGCAGGCGCAAGGATTGGCTCCGGACGGAGTGATTGGGAATAATCAGAACCCAGACGCCAGTGCAAGCCAACCAGGACAACAGGGAGGAGGTCAGGCTCCTGCTCAACAGACATCGGAGAAACTGTGATGAACAAATACTTAGAGAAGATCGCAAATAAAGTAGAATACGAGCGTAAATTCCTGCAAGGCCAGAGAGCTGCAGGGATAGGCACTCTAGGCTTAGCCGCAGGTGGCTTAGCTTATGTTGCTCATGGAATTCACAAAGCTATGTCTAATTCGCCTCAACCACTTCAACAGTTTAACGAAGGAAATTACAATGGCTGAACCTAGTAACAACGACCCTGTAGGAACACGTGGAATAACTAAGATTGATCCTATTAGCATTCCAGGATTCGGCCCGTCGATCAAAGCAGATGAGTTTGATCCTAGTAAGTTCCGGGTTAAATATCTGAAAGTAGACTTCGATGATCTTGGTTCCATTTCCGAGCTTCAGACGTTGGAGACTCGGGCCATTCGCAATGATGGAATCTACGTTCTGACCAAGGAGAAGTTCACGTTTAATGATCGGTATTTCTTGGTTATTAGTTATCTTGAGCAGGAAGTAAGCGCTGCTAGTTTAGGAGAGAAGAAGAGTAGAATCGGGGCGTACTAGTGCTATTCTTGATTCTTATATTTATAACAGTGATATATCTCTACTTAGCCTTTGCTGAAAAGCTACTCTTATTTCACGCAAGTGACTTGGTTAAAAGAAAACGTTTAAAAATGAAAAAGAAAATGTTATGAATCGCTACTTAGTTAAAATTGCACTCAACGCTCAGAAAGCCAGGAAGATGGCTGAGAGCGTTGGGATAATTCCTGATGGGGCTTGGAAGTACGCTTTGCGGAATGTTAGAAATGGCAAAGGAGAAGTATTGCAGGGAGAAGCTTTAAACGCAGCTAAGGAGAAGCTTGGCGATATTCGGCCAGGAGCTTTGAAGCAAATTCTTGAACATCAAGAAAGAGCTAGATTAAAAGCAGGAATTAAGGACGTGGAGATCTCAGGAAGAGTTCAAGGAGATAAAGTTGATGGATTGATATACGGAGATAAACCAGGGTCAGTTAAATACAGACCTTCCCAGAACTTCCATACTCATCCCGGAACAAAATCTGACTTTGAAAGGCTTTCAAGAGAAATGCCGACAGATAGGTTCTCACCTGACATGCGAGAACATTTATTAGCTAATCCTTCTGGTGCCTCTAAGCAGATTACGACTAATAACTCAAAGCATTTCGTAGACTCCGTGCAGGCTAGGCATGAATTAGACAGTCTATATAAGGAGGTTTTACCTATAGAGAAGGAGTTAATTAAATACAAGAATATCAATCCTGTTCCAAGTGATATAAGAAATAGAGTTGTGGAGTTAAATAATTCCAAGATGTCTATTCTATCTGATCCTATTCTGGTAAACAGAGAAGGGGAAATATTAGCAGAGTTTAAAAAGAAGCACTTAAATAGGCCAATCTATTCTCTCTCTAAGGACTCTGACTTATTCGTATTTTCGCACACGAAGAAACCTAATATAATAGTGGCACCGGATATAGGAGTACATTCTGTTAGTAAGTTTCGACCTGAAGGTGTTAGGACTGTTTATTTTAAGAAAGAAACATGAGCATCCACTACTCTGCATCTGATATGCTACTCTGCGAAAGAGGATTAACCTACATACTGACTCAGGCAAGGCCGGATGAGTTAATTAAAGCAGGGATAGAGATTAATCATCTTCAATATAAGTTGTCTGAACTTTTTCCTATAAAGGAGATATCCTTTGACACTACGTTCTTAGTAACTTATATTGAAGATGATCTTCTAAGAATATTATATGTCTATCTGTCTCATCTAATCGATACTTTAAGAACTGAATATAAAGAAGACGACAGATTTAAAGGACCCGCATTAGATAGGTTAGCCTCTTTAGAATCCCGTGTAGTCGATATGCAGGAATATAACAGACATCTTATGAGAGCCATCCTCTCAGAAGAAGATCGGCCCATACGGTTATTAACCACTATGCGTGATATTTCTGAGTACTCCGCTTAAATAAAAGCATGTCCTTACTCTCCCTATGTTTAAAATACCCTCATGCCCTCCGATATCTCACCCCAAACCCAGCTCATCCGCATCTTCTCTTCACCTGAAGAAGTTACGGCTAAAGTAAACCACGTTATCTCCAACGGTCTTCTTAAACAATTCCCAGTAGAAGGTAAACACTTCCGCTTGGAAGTTACCAACATCCGAGCTGAGCCTAAGCAATTCTCTCGGCAAGATGAGAAAGAAGCCATTCTACGAAGCAAGAGCTTGACCTATCCTATCAAGGGGGACGTTAAGCTCATTGACAAAACTACAAACGCCGTAGTTGACCAAGCTTCTGGCTACTCTCTAATGGACGTGTTCCATTTGACAGACAAGCACACGATGGTTTACAAAGGTAACAACTACAGCGTAGCCAATCAGCTACAACTTCGCCCAGGCGTATATACTCGCAGTCGTGAAACCGGTGAACTGGAAAGTCACTTCAATACTGGAACAGGGCGTAGCTTCAGCTTAACCCTTGAACCGCAGAGTGGACTCTTCTACGTTAACATCGGCGCAAGCGATGTTCTAGCGTCGCCTATTCTTACAAAGGTCTTTGGCATCGGACCGAGAGAAGTCGCTTCTTACGTCCCTGCTGAAGTATGGGACGACAACCTGAAAGCCGCTGCTGGCAAAGAAAACAAAATCATCTCCGACTTGTATAAGAGACTCGTCTCTACGTCCAAGCAGGACCCTTTGGCTAGCCCTGAAGTAATGATTTCTCAACTGCGATTGAGCTTGGAGTCCAGCAAGCTCAACGCTCAGACTACGCAAGCTACGTTAGGCAAGCCTTTGGACTCGATTACCCACGAGGCTATTCTTCGAGCAATGCGTAACCTTGTCGAAGTTCATGCTAAGCGTCGTCCGGAAGACAACCGTGACTCTCTTCAGTTCAAGCGAGTTCAGAACCTCCCTGACTTCCTACACATTCGCTTTGAAAAAGAACACCAAGTCGTAAAAGCAGTTAAGTCTAAGGTTGTCCGGGAACTGGACAGGATGGACAAGACATCGCCGACAGTCAAAGCTGCACTTGGTAGTAAGCCGTTCAACAAGTTCTTTAGTAACTATATTTTGCAGTCGTCGTTAGCCTCTACTCCTTCCGAGACTAATCCTATCGAGAGCATTGAGAACGTTGCTAAGGTCACGGTTCTCGGTGCAGGTGAAGGTGGGATTAGCAGTGAACGTGCGGTGCCTATGGCTGCGCGTGACATTGACCCTTCTCACCTTGGAATCATTGATCCTAGCCGGACACCTGAGTCGAGCCATGCCGGTATTGACCAACGCTTTACTGTCAGTGCTAAACGAGACAGTGAAGGGAACCTCTACGCCCGTGTCAAGGACAATGCAGGTAAGGTTCAGTACCTCAGCGTTCAAGAGATGATGAGCCACGTTATCGGTTTCCCCCATCAAGAAGGTGCAAAGAGAGTCCAGGTTCAAGACAAAGGGCAACTAACAGAAGCTGATCGAAGCAAGGTTGATTACTGGCTTGCTGACAGTACAGACATGTACACGATCACGACTAACCTTGTTCCTTTTTTGAATAGCAATCACCCTGGCCGGTTAACAATGGCGGGTAAAGCTATCCCTCAGTCTCTAAGCTTAGTTGACCGTGAGGCCCCTCTTGTTCAAACTACGAACGCTACTGGAGAGAGCATTGTTAAACAACTCAGTAAAGTTGTTAGTACACGTAGTCGAGTTGAAGGCGTAGTTAAGTCTATATCTAAGCAGGGGATTTCAATCACGGGTAAGGACGGCAAAACTTATCTAATCCCTCCTACGACTAACCTTCCTTTTAACATGAAAGGCTTTTTTGACGACGAGGCAGTCTTAGTTAAGGTCGGAGATCACGTTACTCCTGCGACGCAACTCTACGACAACAACTACACTCGTGGCGGTCACCTTGCTCTTGGCAAGAACTTAACCGTTGCCTACTTGCCTTACAAGGGTTATAACCATGAGGACGGACTGGTTCTTAGCAAGAGTGCCGTTGAGGGCCTTAAGAGCAACCATGCTTACAAAATAGACTACTCTGTTCAAGAAAGCTCTGTCATGAAGAAGAGCCTGATCTCTCGTTACTTCCCTGGTCGCTTTACCAAGGCTCAGCTCGACAAGCTCGACGAAAAAGGCTTCGCTATTCCTGGAGTAACGATGGAACATGGAGACCCTGTTTATATCGTCCTTGAAAGGAAAGACCCTACTCCGGAAGATAAGATGCTCGGCAGGCTGCATAAAACGCTCGTTACGCCTTATCGCCCTGTAACTGAGGTATGGACTCATGACGAGCCTGGAAAGGTCGTAGAAACGCATACTGAGGGCAAGGAGATACGTATTTTGATGCGTTCTGTTAAGCCTATGGAAATCGGAGACAAACTTACAGGTCTGCATGGTAATAAAGGGATCGTTTCGTTGATTCTGGAAGACCATGAGATGCCTTACATTAAAGAGACAGGTAAGCCGGTTGACATCTTGTTGAACCCTGCCTCTGTAACCTCTCGTGTTAATCTTGGCCAGTTGATGGAAACTGCCGCAGGTAAGATTGCACTTAAGACCGGTCAACCTTATCTTGTCAAAAACTTCTCTAAGAAGAGCAACGTTGTTGAGATTAACAATGAACTGAAACAGCATGGCATTCCTGACGCCGAAGAGATGATTGACCCGAAGTCAGGCAAGTCTTTAGGTAAGATTTTGACCGGGCCGCAGTACATGTTAAAACTGTACAAGACCTCTGATCAGAACTGGTCTGCTCGCAACGTTGGAGGCTACGACAATACGCTGCAGCCTACGAAAGGTGGAGAGGAAGGTTCGAAGAGCGTTGGCTTCATGGAAGCTCTTGGCCTGTTAGGCTCGGATGCTCGTAAGAACCTAAAAGAGATTGCTACGCTTAAGTCAGAAGAGAATAGCGAGTACTGGAATAAGTTCTTGTTAGGCCAACCCTTACCTAAGCCTAAGACGACGTTTGCGACTGAGAAGTTCCTGGACTACTTGACCGGCTCTGGGATTAAGACTTCGATTAAAGAAGGGAAGATCACTGCCTCTCCTTTGACAGACTCGGACATTCTAAAAATGAGCAATGGAGAACTGACCGATGTTACGATGATCTCTGCTAAGAACCTGGAACCAGAGAAGGGCGGACTGTTTGATCCTGCTATTACCGGAGGACTTCGTGGAACTAAATGGGCGCATTACAAGTTAGCCGAGCCTATTGCTAATCCTGTCATGGAGAAGTCTATCAAATCGTTGTTAGGGTTGAGTACGAAAGAATTTGACGGGATTGCCAAGGGAAGTATCGGCGTGAGAAATCATGGAAAAGGATCGTTTAGCTTGGTTGACATTACGACCGGAAAAGAGTTGAAGACGATGAACGTGAATACGGCTAAGCCAGTAGAAGAGAAAGAGATAGAAGAAAAAGAAGAAGATTAAGAGTAAGCTCGGTTAGCTAAAACAAAGCCTGGGGAGTTCAGGCTTTGCTACAGCTACTCTTACCAGTAGCTGTCCTCCGGGTCTGGCTTCGGAGGCTCGTACACCCAGAACCCCTTACGCCAGACTAGGTGTGCAGGATCAGCCTGCACGGCAAGAGTCCGGATGATGCAGAACCCATGTTCCACATCGTTAATAGGCGTTGAGTATTGCTCTCCTGCAGCCCTTTGAAGCTCTCCCAGGGTGTTTCCCTCCTCCGGGAAAAACCATGTCCGCTCGAACACAGCCACGTTCCCCAGACCACTAACAGATACTTCAAACTTCTTTTCCGCTTTCATGATAATCTCCGCAGAAGCATACGGTGCCTCTTTCTACTATTCTTATACCAAATCGAATATCGAAAATTGAAACAAGGATAAGCTAAAACAAAGCCTGAGGGATCCAGGCTTGTTATTACTACTGACTCACAGATCTTTCAATAATAGTTGTAACTCGCTGTCTGACGCTTCTTCCCCGTCCTCCTCCGAGAAGTCCTCGTACTGTGAGCAGTAGTCTATTGACAGCACTTGCACAGTCCCTTCTTTCGTCCAGAATTTATTTAAGCTATTCCGAGGCCCTATTACAGTTCGAGCCTCTCTAAGGGATGTAGCTTCTCTTTTGATTAACTCGGCTACTGCCCGTTCTCTCTCTGACATAATACTCTCCGCAGAAGCATAAGGTGCTTCTTTCTACTCTTCTTATACCATTTCTAAGCTTTGTTATTGAAAAGTTAAACTCTACCTATGACTACTCCTACTCCCACCTCCCCTGTTGTTATGGGCGGAGAAGCGTTTAAACAAATGCTCTCCCACGTTAACGTTGATCAACAATTCAATGACTTGAAAAAGGAAATCGTTCAAACGAAGAGTCCTAGCAAGCGTGACGTTATGGTCAAGAAACTCAAGTACTTGGCAGGGATTCAGAAGATGGATGTCAAGCCTGAAGAGGCGTTTATCCTTCACCACATCTCAGTTACACCTCCGCTAGTCCGTCCTTCAATGCAAATGGGTGGAAATAGAATCGAGTACGCCGACGTTAACAACTTGTACAAAGACCACATGTTGGTTAACACGGCTCTCAAAGAGAACATGGACTTCATGCCAGACCAGCACTTGATTGAAGCACGTAGAGACTTGTATGATGGAGCAAAGGCTGTGTTTGGGCTAGGCGACGCTATAACTGGGAATAGCCGAGGTAAGCAGTTGAAAGGCTACATTAAGCAAATCTCCGGCGACTTAGGGCCCAAGGGTGGCTTCTTCCATTCCAAGCTCTTGTCGAAGAAACAGGACTTCTCAGGGCGAGCGACCATTGCAGCAAATGCTGATCTTGGGTTCAACGAGATGGGCGTACCTATTGATATGATCTGGACGATGTACGAGTTTCATATTATTCGAGACATGGTTAAGAGTGGCTATTCTTATGTCGATGCTAAAAAAGCCGTAACCGAGAGGAACGTTGCCGCAACGTCGGTTATGCGAAAGTTGATTAAGACGATTCCTATCATTGCGAATCGAGCCCCTACTCTTATGAGAACCAACATCACAGCTCATTATCCAGTTCCAGTGGAAGGGAAAACGCTTCATATTAACCCTCTTCACCTCCCACTGTATGCTGGTGACTTTGACGGGGACGCACAGACGGTCCACATACCAATGACACCCGAGGCTATTGAAGAGGCTAAATCCAAGCTTCTTCCAATGCATCACATTTTTGATTTCCGAAAAGGGCAAGGCGCATCTATGGTAAACCCTGGCCATGAAGCGATTATTGGATCAATGCATATCACTGAGCCTGACGTAACTCAGAAAGTAGTTGTTTTTAAAACAGAACAAGAAGCTCTTGCCGCTTTGAAAGCCGGCAAGATTACTGAAAATACTCCTATTCAGATCACGGAGTAGAGTCTTCGCTGTCTTCCAAATTGATCACTTCAACCTTATAGGCCCTCCAGTTACCTGAAGTACCGGTCCCATAAGGAGGCCTGCACATCCTTGCTATATCGTCGCTGCCTGCATTAAAGTGACGACTGGCAGAAGAGAATGAATCAAAGATTAGTACAGGAGAGCTGTGATCAGGAGTCATCGTTATAGAAATGTCCCGTTTATTAGGACGAGTTTCTTTGATAAGGTATCCTTTCCATTTACCTTCTTTCTTGTAAGCAGTTGAGATTGCTCCTTTAGAAACTCCGAAGTGCCTAGAGGCTTCTGAATAGGAAGAGAACTCTACTTCTTCTTCATTAGTCCACCCGATAGGAGTCATTCTTACAGGTTTGGCGTTATACACCCCTTTATTGTTAATATAACCAGGAAACTCAGGGGTTATGGTAAAAACGTATCCCATTAAACTTCCTCGTTGTCCGTGGAGATGATCATCCAAGGATCGATGATAGCAGCCGAGATACTTAACTACTTCTTCCTTTGAACCCCAAGTGCTGAGAAGATCTCCGGTAAGGTCCCATTGATAGATCGTATAATCGGCTCGATTCCAGAACACTCTCCAATCTCCCGATTGATTTGGACCAACAGGTATAGATATATCAAACGGCTCTATGGTTAAAGGAATCATTTCAGAAAGTTGCTCCCGTATTTGATGATCCCTTACAAGCCAAACTGGGCTTTTAAGGTGTCTACGGATAGCTACTTCACTTACTTGCAATTCTGCCGAAAGATCTCGTATGCTCTCGTGACGAGATACAAACACTCCTTTAATGTCATAAAGAAGTAATGGTAGGTTTTCACGAGAAGCCTGCATTTTAACATTACTGTTCCACTGAACATTAAACGGAGGTAGATTTTCCATGATATATCTACGCTCTATTTCATAAAGCTCGCTCCTAGACGATCCATCGTATCGCAGAACTTCCTCTGCTATAAAATGATCCTCCGCGTGCTCCGCAAATGCTTTGGTAAGCAGAGGGTTTACGTTTAACTTATTGCTTAATTGATAGAAATGAGTTTTTATCCTACTTCTAATATTCCAACTACTCCCAACATAAAATTCCCCAGTAGGCACCAACGTAATCTTATATAACCCCGGCGTAGCAGGCAAATTAGCAAACTTAGATAGATCCATGAATATCCCTTTCAAAAGTAAAAAGCCGAGCGAAATTGCCCGGCCATTTTTGTTATACCAATAAACTACGATTTAATTAATCTCCACCTCATCCCACTCCCCGTCCGCGATCCCATTAAACACCGGTTGACGTAGCTTCTCCTTGCCTACTCCCATACACTTAACCTGGATCAGCTTACCAACCCAATCCTTACGTTGCCTCATCTCGGAAGTCAGACCTGTTCCAACGTCGCCAACTAACTTGCATTTATTGTCCATTAGAATCAAGCTACCAACGCTTCCTTTAGGAACTCCGTACTTGTCCTTCTCCTCATTTGTGCCGATAACTCTTAGGTTATAGGTTTGCATGTGTTTGACTTTAATCCGGACGTTCTTAATCTCCGGCAATGTTAACGAAGTTACAACGACGCCTTCCTCTCCGTTAACCCGAGTTAGTTCAATGAGTTGCTCGACCTTTTCTTGGCCAATCCAGGGTTCTATTGCAAAGAGTAAATCAGGCTCACCGTACTGCTCAGCAAAGCGAACCATGTCCGTCAGCTTGTCAGCAAAGGTAGGAATCTCAGGGGTTATAACGTCATGTAGAACTACTCTGATCGGCCCTGTTTTACGTTGAGTCTCGATGCTCTTATGGTACAGGCTGTTAAGTATCCCTGTGCTTCTACTGTGACATTCTTTGTCAGTCGGGCAATGCCCTGTGTGAATTAGCTCAACGTTGAAAACGTAGCTGGCAAAACCTGGCACCTTAGTCTTTGTCAAGTGAGCGAGGTGCAGCGTCTTTTCTATGATAGTCCCGCTTACGCTAGGCTTTCTACCAAAGAAGCGTAGAGACCCGTCGTCCTCCCCTGCCATAAAGTAAGCAGCTCCGTCGTATTTCTTTGTTGCAACTTTGTCTGGAATAGCGGTCCAGTCTTTGTCCGTGGAATCTTTGTATCGAGCTCTGTTAAACATTGTTATCTCCTTGATTTATAAATGAAAAAGCCGAGATAAACTCGGCTTAAAAACTAAGTGAAGCTAGGTTTAGCTTTGTTAGACTAATCCCATCCTTCGATTTTGTCAATTGCTTTTTCGTGCTTTTTCTCCATCTTATCTAAGTAGCGGTTCTTAGATTCGGTGTTCATTTCAGGGGAGAAACTATAAAGAGGGTAGCCTAGAACTCCACCTGCGATGGCTCCTGCAACGGCTCCTCGCTTAAGGTACTTAGCCTTTCGGATACTAGAAGGAAGTTCGTTGTGAGGAAGGCCAGGGTAATAGTGAGGGATCTTAATCCCCGCAATATCCATCGGAGGATTCTTTTTATGGAATATAGCCTCACCGGCTCTCTCTGCCGCTAAGTCTTCTGCTTTCCCTTTTGCAGACTCTCTCATTTTATTGTCTAACATAGCCCCTCCTATCGCCCCACCCCACATCCCTAGGGGAGCCTTAACAACCGCGCTAGAGATCAGCTTAGCCTGAGTTTGATCTGAATCAATAACTTCGTTGTACTTCTCTCTGCTAGGCTCAACTACTTTCTTCTTAGAGTTCCAGTACACTCCTGGCTCTAACTCAATCTTCTCTAAATACTTATTCATTTCAACGCTTCTCCTGTTTTATCTCTTGTTCTCTGAAGTAATCCTCGGGGTCAAACTCTTCCCCTTTACGACGTGCAATGTTAATCCCTGCCAATGCTCCTGACGCGATCGCAGGTGCAGCCGCGTAGCCTAATAGGTTAGCCGCAGCTAGTCCTAGGAACTTACCCGGTTTACCACCGTGCTTCTTGATAAGATCGTAGCCATGTTTGTTCGCCATAAACTCTTCGCGGATAACAGGAGCAGAAGCTACTAAGGGAGCCATCCATGCGTAGTCCCTCGTTTTTTCACTTCCTAGTAAAGCCCCACCGATTGCAGCAGAAGGGGCCCCATGTAACAGCTTACCCACACTACCTAAATGCCGTTTCATAGCAAGGTTACCTTTAGAATAATCTACGGCGTGACCCATCTCATGTGCTTGAACGTCTGTATTAGGAAGCATTGAGTGAATATAATTCTTCGTATAAGCTTTTGAAGTGTCTGCTAATTCATTGTTATACTTAGGAATCATACTTTCTAAAGGACCTACAAAAGGCCTTGCTTTATTGAGCACCTTAGCTACTGTATGAATTCGGCTTTGCATAGAAGGCATAGAGTCTTTATGCAAATAGAAGTCTCCGCGCTGTTTACCTATCATGTCGATCATGTCATGCATGTGAGGGTTTCCGCCAATGTCTCGTACATTAAAGGTAGTACCTGTATTTTTCAACACGTCCTCCTTCATCCTATTCAAGACTTCCTTAGATATATGAGGAGTTCCCTGGGTTGCTACGTGGCTTATGGGAACCTGAAAGGCCCTATTCAAGTACTTTGCCCCTATCCCTGCCGTCCCTGCTCCAACTACCGCTGTTCCAATCCACCGAGTTTTGTCGGCATCGTCAGCATAGGTTTGCTGGTAATATTCTTTGGCAATCTTTTCTAAGTAAACGTTGCTCATGTTATTTCAACTTTATGTAATGGTCTGTTTTAACGACTTTTTCTTGCGAGATAGACTCGCCTCGTAGCATCTTTAAAAGGTCGGCATCGGACATTTTCAAACGCTTTTTAGCAACTGCACTAGTTGTAGTCGTGTGAGGAACATCGAGGGCACGAGCAGTGATAGCTCCGGTCACCGCTCCTGCTATTGCCCCAAAGGGTGCGGCTAACTTAAAAGGGACTTTGCTAAGAACCATAGTTTGAAGAGTAGCAAGACCTGCCGTTGGAATCCCTGCCTTGGCTGCGTTCTTCAATGCGTAACTAAGTCTGCTTTCGTTTGCGTAGTCTTCATAATTTTTAACTCCGACTGCTCTTACTCCTTTACGATTAGATTGAGAGTAGTACTGGCGAAGCTTATTAACATAGCGGTTTTCTCCAGCCTCGTCGATGAACTTGTCTTGAAAGTCTCCAGTCATAAGCTGAGGCTGGTACTTATCAAGATAACCTTGCAGAATATCACGGTCGCTCTTAAAGGAGTAAGCTGATGTTTTTTCAAACAGTTCTTTAAGTTGACTATTACCGTGTGCCTTAGATTTAGCAACGGCGTACATAAGCTGGTCAGAAGTAGGCATGGCCTTATGAGGGTTATAGAAAAGAGGTTCTTTGTTCAGGACTCGCATGGCTATCTCAGAAGGATCTATTAATCGCTTAGTAGCTTGAAGAGTGTCAATGCTAGCCACTGGTAACCTTGCTAAGTATCTGTTAACAATGACTTTCCGATCTTTCTCTGCGCGGTGACTGAGTCCACCCATGCGGATGCCACGAGCCTCAACTTGGTTAATCTTCTCAGGATTCCAATGACCATCCAACGATGCAACCATAGTCGTATTAGGCAAGTCCAATCCTTCGCCACCAGCGGACGAGATCAGCAATACTTTCTTTTTACCAGCGTTGTAGTCGTTAACGTCGCTCTGCCGAGTTTGCTCAGTTACTCCAACATTCCCTTTGCCCGTGAAGGTTCCGAACTCAATTCCTCTAGCCTTAAGTCCAGCACTGAGAACGTCGATTCCACCATTGATAAGCTCAGAGTGAACAACGACTTGCGCATCTTTAACCTTGTTAAGGTGACTCTCAACATCGTCCAGCAGTCGCTTAACTTTGACGCTCTTCTCGGCAGACTCTTCCAAAGACATGTTAGGATCAATCATGTGCATACTATTAGCAACTTGACGGGCCTTCAGCATCTTAGAGAACACGGCGTCCAGCTCGGCTTTGCTTAGCTTAGAGAGTCCTGATGCAAGTTTGGCTTTAGTAATCGGGTCTAACTGGTTGATAACGTAGCGGTAGTATTCTTCGTGCTGACCGGACAGAGGTACGAGTATTTCATTGATCATCTTATCCGGACGCTTAACTCCAGTCCCTTCTTCAAGCTGATCGTCTGTTACGTTATGCACATATGGAGCAATGAGAGTGCGAGCTAAACCAGGATTAACCAGGATCTTATTCCCTTGCTTATCTTTGCTAACAAAGCGGTTCTCAAAGGAGGCCTTAGAGCCTAGACGATGATTACCCGCAGTCATTGCGTCGATGAGCGGAACCACGTCAGCCGGAGTGTTGGAAGTAATGCTACCCGTCATTCCAATGAAGTTACGGAACATTCCCCGACTCTCTTTGAGAGCGGTGAAAGTCTTAGACTCGTCATTTTTAATCCGATGAACTTCATCGAAGATAACTGTGTCAGCCTTATGACCTTCAATATATTTCTTAGGATCTTCACGGAACATCTCGTAGCTAACAACGCCGTACTCAGGATTGTTAACGTGAGGCTCTTTGAACAACCCGGATTTGTCAGAGCTAATCTCTTGCTTGTTTCCGTAAACAACGTAGTCAGAATCAGTGAACTTCTTAATTCCATTTTCACCGTAGTTAGTACGAAGAGAAGCGGGGGTTACAACCAAGGCACGAGTGGCCAGTCCTTCTTCTTTTAGCTTTTCAAAGGCGGCGATGGAGGTCAACGTTTTACCTGAGCCTACCGGGTGGCTGAAGATAATGTTCCCATCTCGCTTGAGCGTTGTTTCAATAGCGTGAGCCTGGTGGCCCCGTAGTTTAAATTCATCTTTAATCATTGGTTTTCTTCGCAATCATATCTAAGTATTTGTTGGACTGGGCAGGCTCAGCTTCTCCGCCCTTTTCTTTTCCTAAGTTTCTAAACAACCAGGCTTTATCCCCGAACTTCGTCACTTTCTTTAATAGGAACCTAGTTGAACCTGTGTTCAGAACACTACCGTTAGAGTTTGTTTCGACGCTAATCGAGCTAGTTTTTCCTGAACTCCCCGTTTTAGGAGCTGCTCCTTCTTGTAGAACTATAGAATGCCCAACTCCAGGGAATTCTTTCTTAGTTGAAAATGAGCGAGTAGAATCATCACCTACCAGCTCAACGTTGAAGTACTCGCCTCGTTGTTGACGTGTAAGTTGCAGTGCTTTACTAAGTTTGAGCATAGGGTCTGGTCGTGGTTGAGCTAAAAACAAGCTTACCTAGATAAGCTTGTGAGTGCTTCTATTTTAGATCTTGCTAAGCAGAGACAAGGGATTGCTAGTAAGAACTAACCGTATTCTCTTAGTCCTCGGGATCTCTTCCAAGCGTTTATTGAACTTCTCTAGTTCTTCCGGATCCTTGATTAAGCTACGTGCTTCTTCAATCCTTTCTTGGATTAGAACAGTGTCGCGGTACTCGTCCTTCAATTCATCCAAGTCATTCATAATGTTGGCATGGAGTGCCAGAAAGTCCATCAAAGATTTGTCTTGCTTGGCAGTCCGAGTAACGTTTATGTTGGGATTATTCTTAACCTTCTCCTGCAGTACGCGTAACCACTCCGGGGTTTCTTGCAAGGTAGAGTTACCTTCTTCGTCAAGGAAGAACGAACTCCACGTCCCTTGGTATTTATCACAACTCCCTCCAGGAATTAGGTATCTGTCAAGGTTAGCGTAGTCATAGTCATTATACATCAGGTCAGTACCTGAACTACACCAAACGAGCTTACTGGCAGCACCTTTGATGCTATACTTTCTTACCTCTTTTCCATTTATCGTTGCTATTAAATTAAACCCATTGTGATTAAATACTATTCCTGCGTCAGACGCCATCTTGCGAAGTATCATACCTCGCCCTTCATACCCATATATAATAGTAGGCCAAGAACCTGCATCTCCTGATGAAAAATCTAAGCCGTACCGAATCTTTATCTGAAGGATATTGGCTAACAGGGTTGAGCTCCAACAGAGTCCTTGCCGTAGGTGCAAGTATAAGTCTACTTCGTTCTTCTCAGGACTAGAGAGGATATAGACTTGCTCAACTCCTATTCGACTAAGTATTTCTTCTCGAACCCTGTCGAGTTTTAAATTTATCTCTTCCTCTACAGAGTTTGAAATGAAAGGAATAAATCCTATCTCCTCTTGAGCGCAAGAACGAGCCGAAGTTGCATTTAGTTGCTTGCTAAAAGTAGAGGCTATACTGTTCCTCAATGCCACGAACGTGGAAGTGTGTGACGAATATGTAGTAAGTGCGCTCGGGGAATACGAGTAAATCTGGCGAGGATCAGGAGGAGTAGAAAGGTACCAGGGGGCGGCTAGTTCTACAACCTTAGAAGTGATAGGAGTAGGAATAGGAGTAGGCTTTGCAACGACGCTTAGTTCGGGAAGAGAGGTAGAAGGGGTCATGGTGATCTCCTTTGTTATTGACAGCTTTGTTATACCACGTTTTCTCTTAAAATAGGAACCATGACAACCTACACTACTGCAGGCGCAATCCTTCTCAAGCACTCGATGCCTACAGAAGCAGCCAAACAAAACTTTGACTTGTACCGGCCTCTTGATAAAGGGGCGATGTCTGACATGGTAACTATGCTGCTAAAGCACGGTGGACCAGAGGCGCATGAGCATATCAACAATCTTGGTAAAGTGTTCTTTAACAAGGCTACTGAGATTGGCGCTACGACTCCTCTCACGGACTATATCAATGACAGCGGGGAACGTCAAGCTATCATTCAAGAGTATGACTTGAAGGTCAAGCAAATCCTTGCTAAGGATGACTCTCCGGCAGAGCGTAACCGTAAGTTGACTGAGCTTACTTCCGGTTATAACACGAAGATGGAAAAGCAGAATCTTTCTTACCTGGTTGAAAAAGGAAGCATGGCTGCAAAAATGGCTAAGACTGGGGCACGTGGTAACCCTACTCAGTTAGCTTCTGGTACCGCATCGCCGCTCATGTCGATCAATGCTAGGGGTGAACTGATTCCTGTTGTAATTAAACACAGCTTTGCTGAAGGTATGACTCCCGCTGAGCATCTAGCCATGAGTTACATGGGTCGGGGTTCGACGGTTCTGGCTCAGCTTTCAACAGCTTTGCCTGGAGCGTTGTTTAAGAAGCTGGCTCCTACAGTGTTCCATGAGATCATAACAGAGGATGACTGTAAGACTCACAACGGAATAATGCAGTCAACTTCAGATAAGAAGTCAATCCTCGGCAGGTTCAATGCTCAGGCCAATACCCTCATAGATGAGGCTGCAATTAAGCACTTGCAGAACGATGGAGTTAAAGAAGTTAAGGTTCGCAGTTCTATGACTTGCGAAGCTCACGAAGGGGTTTGCAAGCACTGCTTTGGTTTAATGGGTGATGGAAAAATGCCTGAGCTTGGGACTAACGTAGGGATCATCGCTGCTCAATCCATGTCCGAGGTTCTGACGCAAGCAATGTTGTCAACGAAACACAAAGCGTCTGTAGGTGAACGTAAAGGTAACAAATACGAACAAGCTGCCAACATTTTGTTGAACCCTGCTGCCAACTTCAAAGACGAAGCTACCATCTCTCATATTAACGGAGTAGTCTCTGCGATTAAACCTACGCCGCTCGGTGACAGTCAAGTGTTCGTCAATGAGAAGATGCACTTTGTTCCTAATAACCAATCCTTATCAGTCAAGGTAGGAGACAAAGTTAAACAAGGAGATGCTCTGTCAACCGGTACTATCAACCCTCGTAAACTAGTTGAACTACGAGGTCTAGGTTCAGGCCGGGAATACATGGCTAAGGAGCTGCGAGACATCTACGGTTCAGGCTTAGACCCTCGACACTTCGAAGTCATTTCAAAGAATCTCATGAAGTACGTGGAAATTGTTCACCCAGGAGAAACTGCGTTCCTTCCAGGCGACAAGGTTGACGTTGCGCACGTAGCTAAGTACCTTGCTACTAAGGCAGGAGAAGTCCACGTTGATAACGCTGAAGGCTCAGTTCTAGCAAAAGGAGCGTTGCACTTTACTCCAGGAACTCTGCTGGACGAAAATCACATTCAAGAATTGAAAGACAAAGGAGTCTCTACGGTTCACGTAGCGGAGTCCGGTCTCAAGGTTTCTCCGTTTGTTCCAGGATTACAGACAGCCAAGCTCCTCGATCCGAACTGGGTTTCTAAACTTAGCTTCAGCCGATTAAAGGACACGCTACAAAACAGTACTGCCATTGGTGCAGATAGTCCTTTACATGGGGTAGACCCGATCACTCCTTATATTATGGGACGAGAGTTCGGTGAGGGTGAATCGGGTAGATATTAATGGCCACCTCCACTTCAACTGCTAAGAAGAAGCAGGTCTCTAATGCGGCTAACGAAGCTAAGCGACAGGTATTTCGAGAGACGATAAAAAGCCTGCTAGCTACTCATTTCTCAGGTACTCTTAACACTCAGGATGACATGGTTAAGATCTTTCTATCCTTGATGCTACTAGAGAGTAGCTGGAATGTAGATGTTAGAGGTAAGTCTATTCCTGTCAGAATTAGCAGCGGAGCCAGAGACTACTGGAATTCCAACGCCGTTAAGAAGATACTAGAGACAGGCACGGCTACTCAGATCAGCAACGTTACAGAAGGGCTTAGAGCTATGGGCTTATCTCAGACAATGGGATGGAATCACGTCAAAGGAGCTTCAGCAACTGGGAAGTGTGAAATTGAACGTATTCGGCCAGACCTTGCTGGACAATTATGTGTAGCTCCTGGAGATGATATAGCAGCAATCCTAGTAGGAGAAAAGAACATTTCTAATAACATCCTTGCTGGTCTTGCTATTCTTGAAAGTAAATGGAAAGCATGCAAGGCAGTTCCAGGAGGATGGAAGATTGGCTCAAGGGTTTTCCCGTTACGAATCTCTGCATCAGTCGCAGGTTATCTTGGTCTAGGCAAAGCAGACGTTGTTACAGGCAAGACTCCTGAGGATTACTCTGCAAGTATTGTAGGAGGAGATATGTACGCTAAGGCTAACGGAGATACCTCTCCTCAAATACGTGACTCAAAAGTTCAATACGCTACAACTACGACGCAAGGCCCTGTAATGACAGTGGCTTCGGCTAAACCTAATGGGCCTGCAGGCTGCAGTGCGTAACCTTGTTTCTATTTCTTAGCGTAAAATAGCCTATAATAGTTGCACTCTTATATCTTAACAAAAGGATTTTAGATGGAATTCTCCGATATCGCCTTGGCAAAGCTTCTTCAAACCCTGCCTGAGCTCGGACCGATGATTTTGACATTTCAAGACATCACTGAGGATCTGAACGAAGACACAGGTATGCGTGCAGGCCTCTTTGTTCTTCGTAGTGGAGTAGACCTTTTCTATGTCCCCGTTGCGGCTAAGGGCGACAACGTTTATCCCGTAGATTCCATTTTCTTCACGAGCAAGAATAAATTCTTCCCGTTGACCAAGAAAACTCTGGCAATGGTAATGAGCTCTGCTCAAATGGCACAGGGCAAAGGTGTAACGTTGCCAGGCACCGTTGTTCGTAATCCTTCTGTTTACAATCTCATTTCTCCGCCTCGCACTGGCAAATATGCCTATGCTAGCTCAAGCCGACTGACTGAGTTCATGGCAGCGATGCCTGACTCGTTGAAGAAGCTGACCTTTGAGAAGATTGCTTCTGAGAAGTCAATGTACGACAGTCTCGATGCTATGTTCGGACTTAAAGCAATCTTTGATGTTCTCAAGCCTTCTGCTAAAGGCGCAGCCGCTGTCACTAACGCTGCTCCTATCTCTGTGGTAACTGGCGCTGGACATCGCCTAGACGACGCTTCAATCCAAGACATTCTGAACAAAGGTTATTCAACTCAAGGTGCTAATCCACACGCTCGGGTAGCTTTGAGTACTCAAGACTATAACAAGTCAGGGGTTGCTACCGAAGTGTCTGAGCTAGACGGTGACCGTGACTACGACTTGGCATTTTTGCATGGGCCTTCGAAGGAGGCGTTTCTGCCGAAGATGCACCGTTTGAATGGCAAAGGTTCTCTTGCTATTTTCACTGACGGAAGCTATGCGTTCGGAAGTTCATTTGTAACGGTAGGAGACTCTCCTGACCGTAAGAAAGTACTGACTCGTATGTTTAACTACACGCCTCCCTGTTTACTCAAAGACGTGTACCAAGATGACAAAATTGCAATCATGACTTCCTCTGGGAAGTTCCTAGGCCCGTTTGAAGTTCGCCAAGTGGCTTTGAGCCATCTTGGAACGGAGCTTAAGGTTTGTGGCAAAGTTAGCATTGACCGCATCTGCGGTTACTCTAACTTCAAGGGTGAAGCCGAGGTAGAGGATCGGACTCTTTATTTGCCAAATAGTAGTATCGTTATACGACTTAAGGATAATGTTACCTTCGACTTGAATCCTAGCGTAAACTCGGCTATTAAGCGCAAGAATCTCGAGACGATGCAATACCTCGGCTGCGAAATTAATCTCGGCTTTGATGGAGTTGAATACTCAGTTAACGGTCGAGCAGTAGGTAGCGCTCCGAAGTTAATGGAAATTTTGGTTGTCAAAGAAGGCCTTGCTCCTGACCAAGCTTCTTCCTTTGTCAAGCAAGCCCATGACACTAAGTTCACGAAGATTTATCTGTCCAAGAAGGCTAATGTTAGTGGAGATTACGATGCTTCAGAGATGCCTAGCTACGGTCAGATTCCAACGGACTCAGGAGTCATTGCTCCGAACGGTGCTTATAATCCCAATCTAGCCGCGTCAGTTAATCCTACCCTACCGTTGCAAGACGCTCAAGTTACTGAGTGTGCAGTCATTTCTGAGTTACTCCAATCACCGGATATGTTCGAACTCATCGGTGAGTATCTGCCGGACATCGAAGAAGCTATTGATAAGCTTGGTCGGATTCTGTTCCTTAGCCGTATTCGTATTAGTAAACTGGCAGACGTTACGGATTCAGAGTCTGTTTTTGCTTTCCTTGCTCAAGTCAAAGCAGTGTATCGGATGCTGGGTGACAATTATCTGAAACTGCAGGAGCTCGTCGAGGGTGCTAAGTATTTGAACGGCACTAACAATGAGCAACGTTAAGCGGAGCGCGGGTGATTGACGACCGGGAACTCCTGTTTAAACAAGCTGAACAAGGGGTCGACGAACTAGTCGATTCTTTGTTAAGCGACGCCTGTCCGGAAGAGTTACAGGAAACATACAAATCTGCCCATCGACTTAGAAAGAGTGGGCTTAAACGAACCTACGTTGAGTCTTGCTTATTGGCAAGCTCAGACTTTGCTAAGATCTCAGAGCTGTTAGAGATTCCGGAGCGAGTCATTGAGATTTACGCTTTGATGTTTTATGACATTCAAGGCTGTAGTATCCTTGACAAGATGGAACTACTCGACGTTCCTGATAAACAAGAGCGTCTGATGAAACTCTGGGCTTTAAATCAAGGCCTAGACTTTGTTCAATGGAGGTTAGGCAAGAAGACCTTGCCAGACTCTGTAGCAGGATTGCAAGACCTGTTCTCAACTTCGCTTTACAAGGCTAAAGAAGCAGCCTTTTCTGGTAATGAAACAGAGGCTAGTAAAGAAGCTCTTAAGTGGACGAAGATGAGCGCTGACTTAGCTCGGCTTATTCGTACTTACTCTTCTGGAGAAACTTCGGCAAGACATGATATTGAAATTGCTCTGCAAGACCTGATGCCTGAGTTTCAAGGATTGGCAGAGATAGAGGGATGGTCTGGGAATTCTGCGTCTTAAAATATCTCATATACTTCTTTCTCTTAGGCCTTCCTCATGCCCTCTCTATCCTCTGACCAAATCCGCGACGTTGCTGTGCAAGTCGTACAAGACTTTCTTAATGACAAAGTCCCGCTCAATCAAGGCTTAGCTAAGCAAGCCCAAGCTCATGACATGAACTATGA
>SXGT01942144.1_pt1 | contig 22046 bp, 18 predicted proteins | sample 3176221 | NCBI WGS metagenome assembly SXGT01 (sample SAMN11356862, study PRJNA531348) | freshwater metagenome | isolation source: freshwater sample F1-120 | place: China: Fuxian Lake, Yuxi | collected 2017-12-25
AAACAGGATGCCGTTGTTGGCCAGGATGCCGATCGGGAAGCCATGGAGGTGGGCCCAGCCGCACACCAGCGTCGCGCCGTAGAGCGGCTTGAACTCGCTGAAGCGCGAGCCGTCGACGATGCGGGCGATGACCTCGCGCGCGTCGTAGGGCACCTTGGGATCGGACGGCACCAGACCGAGCAGCTCCTCGGCGTCGTAGCGGGGCGGCTCGACGGCGCGCGGCGCCGGCGCCGCCGCCTTCTTCCAGTTCAGGTGCGAGACGATCTCGCGGCCGAGGCGGATCGCGTCGTGTTCGTCGGCGGCCAGGTAGTCAGACACGCCCGAGATGCGGCTGTGCATCTCGGCCCCGCCCAGCTCCTCGTGATCGGTCTCCTCGCCGGTGGCCATCTTCACCAGCGGGGGGCCGGCCAGGTAGACCTGGGCCTGCTGCTTGACCATGACCACGTAGTCGCTCATGCCCGGGATGTAGGCGCCGCCCGCGGTCGAACTGCCGAAGACCAGGCAGATGGTGGGCACCCGGTCCTCGCTGCGCCGGGTGAGATCGCGGAAGCCGCGTCCGCCGGGGACGAAGATCTTGGCCTGGTTGGGCAGGTCGGCGCCGGCCGACTCGGTCATCGAGATCGACGGCAGCCGGTTCTGCTGGGCGATGTCCGAGAGCCGACCCGACTTCCACACGCTCATCTCGCTCATCGCGCCGCCCTTGACCGTCGCCTCGGTGGCGGTGATCAGGCACTCGACGCCCGAGACCAGGCCGACGCCGCCGATGACGCTCGCACCTGGGGTGTGGCCGGGGACGTCCTTGCCGGCGAGCGGGCACAGCTCCAGGAAGTACGAGTCGCGATCGAGCAGGAGCTCGACCCGCGCGCGGGGCAGGAGCTTGCCGGCGGCCTGGTGGCGGCTGGTGTACTTCTCGCCGCCGCCGACCGTGGTCTCGCGTAGCGCCGCCGTCAGCTTCTCGACCGCGCCGCGGTTGGCGGCGTGGTTGGTGGCGTACTCGGCGGAGCGGCGGTCGATCTTCGTGGGCAGGACCGGATAAAGCTGCTCGGACATGCTCAGCCTGCGAGGGCCGGGTTTTGCACCGCCGGCTGAGCGCGTGGGAAGGCGCTTGCGTTGATCATGACGTCTGCGCGCACTCTATCCCGGAACCCCACCGACGAAGCTCGGCGAGTAAGCCGATGTTGGCCGACTACTTCGCGGCCGCGGCGGCCGGCTTGAAGTCGAGCGCGCCTTCCATGAAGACGATGCCGTGGCACGCCGTCTCCGACGAGCAGCGGTCACCGTGATCGTAGCCGCCGGGCTGGAACCAGTAGCTGCCCGGGCTCAGCGGCTCGCCCTCGCCCTTCTCGTGGGGCAGCCAGTGCGCCGCCCCGGCGTCGAGAAGCACGGCGTGATAGTTCGCGGTGTGGCTGTGCAGTCCGGAGCTGAAGCCGGGCGGGACCTCGATGAGCCAGGTGTTCGGTCCGGCCGTGGGATCGCCGTGCACGACCGCCACCTTCGGGCCGGCGGCGTTGGACGGATCCATCGGCGCCCACTTGGCGTCCTTGCGCAGGTTCATCTTGTAGTTGCCGACCTTGGGCGCCTTGGCCTTGGGATCGAGGCTCATGTCGAACTTGCCCGCCGAGACGATGAAGAGGATGCAGGGGTCCTTGCCCGCGCACTCGTCGTCATGGGCCTGCCCGCCGGGCTGGAACCAGTGGCTGCCGACGTCGAGCGCCTTGGCCTTCTTGGCACCGCCGGCCAGCCAGTGCTTGTGCGTGCCCTGCACCACCACCGCCTGGTAGTCGGCGCTGTGATTGTGCACGCCGGCCTTGGCGCCGGCGGGGATGCGCAGGAAGAACGCCGACGCGCCGGTCGTGGGATCGCCGTAGACGACCGCCATCTCGGGACCGGGACCTTCGGGGTTCAGCGGCTGGTACGCGAGGTCGGCCGGAATGATCAGCTTGAAGCCGCCGGTGTCGGGCGGAGGCGGAGGCTCGGGAGGCTTGACCTCACCGCCGCCTTTGTCGCCGGTCGAAGCCGTGTCGCCGCCACCGGTGTCGCCAGTACCGGTCGTGGTCGGGCCCTTCTTGCCGCCGCCGCCGCAGGCGATCAAGGCCGAGGTGAAGAGGATTGTCGCGAGAGTGAGCTTCATGGGGCGGACGCTACCACCGAATCGTCGAAGGAGGCGGCCACCCTCCAGGCCGAGCGGGCGAGCGCGATCCAGGCCGCGAGGTTGACCAGCGCCGCCGAGCCCAGCGTCGAGATCCGGAGTGCGTCGAGCGGCAGGCTGCGCGTGCCGAAGCCGAGCACCCACGGCGTCGTGATCGCGCCGATGACGAGCGCGAGCACGACGATCATGGTCTGGGCGCGGCTGGTCGGCTGCCCGGCGTCGCGCGCCATCACGGCCAGCGCCGACGCCATGTTGATCATGGCGAGGGCGGCGACGACGGCGCCTGCCATCCCCGGCATCCAGGGCGGCTCGAACACGGTGAACAGCTTGGGCGGCGCCTCCGGCCGCTGGCTGCCGAGGGTCTGCGCGACCACGACCGCGACCAGCCACAAGACGCAGATCGCCGCCGCGGCGCATCGGCGTGCGGCCGCGGCCGAGACGTCGGTGACGGCGACGGCGATCAGCGACGCGGCGACCAGCGCGCTGGCGGCGGCGACGGCCGACGGGATCACGACGCCGAGCGGACCGGTGCCGTCGGCGGGCCGGCCCTGCACCATCGCGATCACGAGCCCGGCCCCAACGCCGACGACCGGCATGATCAGCATCGACACCGAGAGTCGCCGCAAGCACGGTGCCGGCGGCCGCGGCGCGAGCGCGTCGCTCGGCACCCCGGGCTGGCGCGCCACCAGCCAGGCCGTGGACGCGCCCCAGGCCAGCCAGCCGGCGGCCAGCAGCGACGGGACGATCCACAGCCGCGCATCGGGGACCAGACGGTACGCGCCGAGCTCGACGTCCCACCGGTACGCGCCGAACTCGACCCACGAATAGGCCCACGACAGGAGCGGCGGCGGCGGCGCGGCCAGGAGCGCGGCGCCGACGGCGGCGGGGGCCACCACGCGGATCGCTCGATCACCCCAGCTCGCCGCACAGAGGCCGACCGTGGCGAGGAGCGGGACCGCGGTCGCGACCCAGCCGCCGATGTCGCCGATCTGCATGCGCCAGCCGCGCGCGGCGCCGGCCCACGGCCACAACCACGTCGCCACCAGCTGGATCGACAGCGCGACGGCGCTCGCCCCGAACGCCGCCGCGGCCAACGCCGCGCCCGGCGTGCGACGCATGCGGACCAGCGCGAGCGCGCCAGCGGCGGCGACGACGGTGGCGCCCAGACTCAGCGCTGACGCGCCGAGCGTGAACAGCGTCCACAGCCGCTGGTTGTCACCTCGCTGCCAGCCAGCGGCGTCGAAACGGAGGGCCGTGAGCACGAGCGGCAACGCCGCGCCGCTGGCGGCGAGCATCGCCGCCGCCACCGCCAGCGACGGCGCCGCCGGTCGCACGCGCGGGATCTCGGTGGCCATGCGACAGGCTCAGCGGAGCGTGGCCACGGCGGTGGGCAGGGTCGAGGTCTCGCGCATGGCCTCGCCGACGCGATGGCAGGCCCGCGCCACGGCGAGCTGGGCCACGATGCTGGCGCCGATGCTCACGATCGAGACCAGCACGAACGTACCGGCGTCGCGCGCGCCGCCGGTCTGGGCCCAGCGCAGGAGCGCGAAGGCGGCGATGGTCAGCACGATCAGGGTGGTCATCGCGCCCCAGATCGATGCCTCCTCGATCCGCGCCTCGGGCACCATGGGGCGGATCGCGGCCAGCGCCGACAGCAGGCACACGAAGCCGGCCAGGCCGAGCGCGGCGGTCGCGTAAGGCAGGGCCTCGACGAGGCCGCGCACTTGCTCGCGATCGTACGCGCCAGCGACGTCGCCGCCACGGCGGAGCGCGATGTACAGGGAGACCGCCTTGACCGCGCCGATGACCAGGGTGATCGCGATCAGCGCGGCGGCGGCGTACAGCCGCTTGCGCGGCGCGTCGTCGCGGCTGAGCGCCGCCGCTTGCAGGACGCCGGTGACCAGCGCGACGCTGGTGACCAGCGCGATCATCGGGAAGACGATCGAGGTCACCCGGGCCAGCCCTGGCGACTGCGCGCCGTAGGTCATGACCAGGACGAAGATGCTGACCACCAGCGCGCACACCGCGGCGACGATCGCCGAGCCAGCACGCTCGAGCCCGCGGCCGGCCGCCGGGAGATCGGTCGGCGCCGGCGGTAGCGACGTGCCGATCGCCGAGACCCCGGCCATCAGCGCGCCGCAGAAGCCGATCCGGATCAAGATGTCGATCGAGGCCTGGGTCCAGTGGTCGCCCGACGACGACGGATGCGCGATCGAGATCAGCTCGTCGACCCATGGCGTCGGCCACATCAGCGCCGTGAGCACCAGCAGGGGCAGCGCGACCAGCCGCAGCACGCGAAGCCGGCGGCCGGCGAGGATCAGGGACAGCGACGCGACCATCGCCAGCGCGCAGGCGAAACGCTGCCGCCAGGTCCAGAACGTGTCGAGGGTGTCCAGGCGATCGCGGGTCAGCTCGCCGCGCGGCATGTACCAGAAGCTCGTGTAGGCGCCGGCGAGCCAGAGGATCAGCATGGCGCCCATGGCGACGGCGCCGGCCCGCAGGAAGTTGCCGTCGAGTCCGGGCCCGGCCCGGCGCACCAGCTCGTTGAAGCCGACCAGCATCAGGACGCTGGTCGCGAACGACGTGCTCACGATGGCCAGGCCGCGCCCGTGCTGGAGGAAGTCGAAGATCCAGCCCCGATCGCCGCGATGCGCGGACTGGACGACGCCGTACGTGACCAGCACCTGGATGACCACGCCGGCGACCAGCATGATGGCCACGCCGATCACGAAGGCCGGAGGCACCGTCGCGGTCGGCGGCCGGAACGACGGCGGCGCCGGCTCGCTCATCAGTACCCCTCCGTCTTGGAGATGATCTCGTTCATGATCTCGCGAGTCCCGCCGCCGATCGGGTAAAGGCGCGCGTCGCGGTAGAGGCGCTCGACGATGACCTCGCGCATGTAGCCCATGCCGCCGTGGATCTGCACCGCCTCGTCGACGACCGCCGAGCACATGTCGGTGGCCGCGTTCTTGGCCATCGCGCACAGCCCGGCCGCGGCCTCGCCACGGGTCACCCGCACCGCGGCCTCGCCGGTGAGCGCGCGCGCCGCCGCCAGCCTGGTCGCCATGTCGGCCAGCTTGTGGCGGATGACCTGGAAGCCGGTGATGGGCTTGCCGAAGGCGACACGCTCCTTGGCGTAGCGCTTGGCCTCCCGGTACGCCAGCTCGGCGATCGCGACGCACTGGCCGGCCAGCATCAGGCGCTCGCCGGCAAAGTTCGACATGATCATCGGGAAGGCGCCGTTCTCGGACCCGATGCGATTGGCGACCGGCACGCGCGCGCCGTCGAAGGCCAGCTCGGCGGTGTCCGACGCCCACCAGCCGGTCTTCTTGAGCTTCTTCGAGACGTGGAAGCCGGGCGTGCCCTGCTCGATCACCAGGAACGAGACCCCGCCGTGGCCGGGGCCGCCGGTCCGCACCGCGGCCAGCACCCAGTCGGCGCGGCACCCCGAGGTGATGAAGGTCTTGGCCCCGGTCACCACGTAGTGATCGCCGTCGCGGACCGCTCGCGTGGTCAACCCGGCCACGTCGCTGCCACCGCCGGGCTCGGTGATGGCGAGCGCACAGATCATCTCGCCGCGCAGGACCGGCGCCACGAACCGTCGCTTCTGCTCGTCGGAGCCGAAGCGGATGACCGGGGGCGCGGCGATGCCGTGACTGCCCAGGCCCACCACCGTGCCCACCGACGTGCCGGCCACCACCATCTCCTCCGAGACGGCGAGCACGTGGCCGAGGTCGCCGCCGCCGCCGCCCACCTCCTCCGGATACCCGATGCCGACCAGGCCGGCGGCGGCGATGGTCTTGTAGAGCTCGATCGGGAACTCCTCGGCCTCGTCCCAGCGCGCGGCGTGAGGTGCGATGTGCTCCTGGGCGAAGCGCCGGGCCTGGGTGCGCAGCGCGGTGTGCTCTTCGGTCTCGAACAGGTAAGTCATGGGTGCGCCCTCGCAGGCGGAGCATGGTACCAACGCAGCGATGACCATGGGGACCGCGTCACCCGAGGTGCTGCGCCGCTCGCGCCACCTGTCCACGTTTGCCCACCAGGGCGCCGTGTACCTCTACCACGACCTCTACGGCTATCTCCTGCAGATGAGCCCGGACCTGCTCGGCCTGCTCGACTCGTTCGAGGAGCCGCAGCAGGCCGTCCAGGTCTGCACCCGGTACGCCGGCTCGTTCGAGGGCCAGCCGCCCCAGCAGTTCGTCGACATCTTCTACCAGCACGCCTGCCTGATCGAGCCCGAGGACGACGAGGTCGCCGGCATCTGGCCGATGATCGCGTTCAAGGCCAAGTGGAACGTGTGGCGGCGCAAGGGCGACCGCGTGATCCTGTGGACGGCGTGGGGCGAGCGGCCGGTGAAGACCATCGAGCTCGACGCCGCCGAGACCGCGATGTGGGACGCGTTCGACGGCGAGATCCGCCTCAACGAGCTGCGGGCCAAACACGATGCCAAGAAGCTGGCCGCGCTGGTCCAGCGCCTCGCCCATTCCGACGTGCAGGCGGTCAAGCTGTCGGCGTTCCCGGCCTCCATGTACGCCAAGCGCCCGGCGATGGCGCCGCGCTACCTGGGCTCGACCATGCCCTACCGCTCGTGGAAGCCGGGCGAGCCGCTCGAAACGCCGACCAAGGACGTGGTGACCGAGGACTACTACCACAACGTCGCCGACGCCGACGCCCAGTTCGATCACCGCGAGACCACGCTCTCGCACCTGTTCCGCGAGCCGCACCCGGCGCTGGCCAACCGCACCTACGGCGCGGCGCTGATCGATGCGCTCGCCGCCCAGGGCCGCCTGCCGACCCGGACCGTGCGCGTGCTCGAGATCGGCGCCGGCCTCGGCTTCGTGGCCAGGGCGGCGTGCGAGGCGCTGATCGCGCGTGGCCTCGAGGTCACGTACACGATCCAGGAGATCGCGCCGGCGCTGGCCGCCGCCCAGCGCAAGCGCACCGCCGGCCTGCCGGTGACGGTGGTCGAGGGCGACGCGCTCACCGCCGAGCTGACCGCTGACTCCTTCGACCTGATCATCGCCAACGAGATGGTCGGCGATCTGCCGGCCGAGCAGCACTCGCGGGTCGACGTCGGCATGGAGGCCGACGGCAGCGGCGAGGTCGACGAGGCCAAGCTGGCCACGCTGGGCCGGGCCGGCGAGCTGGTCAAGGACCTCGGGATCCCGCTGTTCGACGCGCCCGAGCCGTTCTACCTGCTCACCGGCGCGCTCGAGCTGACCATCCGCATCGCCCGCTGGCTGGCGCCCGACGGTACGGCGGTGGTGACCGAGTTCGGCGATCGCGCGGCCTGGCCCAAGCTGTCGTCGCACCTCGATCACCCCGAGCTGTCGACGCACTTCGGACACCTGCTCACCGCCGCCCGGGCCAAGGGCTTGACCGGATCGATCGAGTTCGTGATCGACCTGCTCGACATGGATCGCACGCTGCAAGGCCTGGCCACCACCCGCAGCCACTTCCGCGCGCTGCGTGCGCTGTGCGCCGACGCCGGCGTCGAGCTGCCCAAGCTGGGCTACACCCCGGACCTGCTCGCCGCCCGCCTCGCCGGCAAGCTCGAGCTCGCCGACATCGGCGAGCTGCGCTGGGACAAGATCGAGGACCGCCTCATGGGCCTGGTCCCGCACGAGTTCAAGGCGCTGATCGTGCGCAAGCCCAGCGGCAACTAGCTACCTGATCAGACAAGATCCGGAGCGTCCACGTCCACGTCCACGTCCACGGTCACGACCACGCTCACGACCGTTGACGATCCACGTGGACGTCGGCGTGGACCTGGACGTGGACGATCTGGGCTTCACCGCGTCTCTGACCGGCACTGTCGTAACTCGCTAGCTTGCAACGACCGGGATCAGGTCGAGGTATCGATCGCCGAGTAGCGCGGATCGTCGCCGCAGACCCAGGCGATCGCCTGGTGACGCTCGGCGGCGATCGAGGCCGTGATGCGCACCAGGTCGTGATCGGCGCGCCCGATCGGATCACCGCCGACGGCGAGATCGCGATCGGCGACGGCGATCCCGAACAGATCGAATCCGCCGAACCACGCCTCCTGCGAGAAGCGCACGAAGTCGACCGGGCCGGGCTCGATCTGGAGCTGGCGGACCCGCCAGTGCACGGCCAGGAGCCGGCGCTCGGCGCGCTCGAGCTCGTCGAGCGGACGCAGCGCCGGCACCGGCGGCGCCACCGCGGGCGCCAGCGGCGCGAAGCCGAGGGCGGCAGCCAGCACGGCGGCGTCGGCCTGCTCGTCGTGGGGCGGCAGTGCGGCCAGGCCCAGGGCCCAGGCCAGCACGGCGGCGCCCTCGCTACGCCAGGTGGCGTCGACGATCTGCTGACCGTGCAGCGTGCCCAGCGGCCGGTCGATCACGGATCGCTCCTCGGGCTCGAGTTCTGTCCGGGTCCCGGACAGATCGATCCAGGCCCGCAGCGCAGCGAGCGCGCCGGCGTCGTCGGATCGCGCCCCGGCCTCGATGAAGCCGCGCTCGGCGAGCGCGGCCAGGGCCCAGGCCCGGCGCAGCACGCGATCGACCGCGGGCGGCGCGTGGGTGTGGGCGGCACGACCGCGCACCGTCTCCAGGGCCAGCCCGGGCGGCGCCGCCAGCGGCCGGTTGCGCTCGTCGAGGAACGCCCCGGCCAGGAAGACCATGCCGCTGCCGGCGCGGGCCAGCGCCGCCAGCCAGCGCCACACCCCATCGCCGTGGCGGAAGCCGGGCTCGATCACCAGTCCCAGCACCTGGCGGGTGTCGTTCACCCGCTGGGCCAGGTCGGGGCTCGTCACCTGGCAACGCGCCTCGACGTAGCCACGCAATCCGTCGAGGTGCGTCGCGATCTCGCCCGCCGGCATCCCGCTCACCCGCACCTCGACCCCCTCGCCGCGCAAGGCCGCCAGCCGATCCCCGTCGGCCACCACCTCGACTCCGTCGAGCACCTCGCGCGCCGTCGCCACATCGAGCGGCCGCGTCAGGTAGAGCGTCGCGTGCGGGTACACGCTCCGACTCTGAACGACTCAGGCTCGATCGCGCAACCGCTTCAGCAACACCGCGGCGAAGCACTACTCCGAGCAGGCGGCGAGCGCGGCGACGAGCGCGTCCTGGGCGCGGGCCGACGTGCGCGCCGCGATCGCGAGCGGTCGCAGCCAGTCGACGACGTCGCCGGCGCCGCGCAGCGGCCCCCGCACCAGGCGCGCCAGATCGCGGGCCACCTGAGCGGCGACCTCGCCGATCGCCACCGCGAACGGCGCCGTCGCGATCGACGCCAGCCGGGCCAGCTCCTCGACGGTGCGGCCGGCCAGACGGCCGCTCGTCGAGATCCAGTCGGCCAAGGTCTCCCACACGCCGGCCTCGACCACCGCGGCGTCGTCGGGGGCGACCGGCAGGTACGCTGCGCGAGGTGCGATCGAGCCGCGATCGGGCGGCGTGATCACGGCCGCCGACTCGAAGCCCCACTCGATCGTCATCATGCGGACGAAGCGGCGGCGCGCGGTGGCGTCGCCGATCAGGTTGCTCGAGCCGTCGAGCTGGATCTGCCGCCAGCGACCGTCGGGCAGGTACAGCGACAGCTCGGACCACTCCAGTGCCACCTCGGTCCGGGGACTGGGCGGGAACGACATGTCCCTGTACAGCGGGCTACCCGCCATGAAGAGCGCCCATACTTTCACCGTACCACTCCGGAGAGTCTTCGGCGCGAACACCGTGATCGAGATCCCTCCGGCCGAGGCCGGAGGCCCGAGGCCCGAGGCCTAGCCCGGCACTCTCGTTCCATCCAGGATCAACGAGATCAGGTGCCTCACCGCCGTCGCCGGATCGCCAAGCGGCTCGCCGGCCAGCGCGGCCAGCATCACCTGCTCGGCGGCGCCGAGGACGGCGTGAGCCACGACCGGGCTGGGGAGATCCCGCATCACCCGGTAGCGCCTGGCCTCCTCCGTGAGCCAGCGCGCGCCCTCCTCGAGCCGGCGGGCCCAGGCCCGGATCGGCCGGCGAGCGCCGCGGTCGGGTCCGCGCCGCTCCTGCAGGTAGAGCCGCACCACGTCCAGGTGCTGGACGAGCACCATGCCCAGATCCATGGCCAGGCGCTGGTAGACGGTGTTGAGCTCCCCGGTGGGCTCGGCCAGGCCGTCGCGGCAGCGGCGGAACGCGACCTCGGTGGCCTCGCCGACCGGCACGAACAGCGACGTGGTCAGCCCCTCGAGATCGTCGAAGTAGTAGTAGAACGCGCCCTTGGCCACCCCGGCGGCCGCGGTGATGTCCTCGACGCGGACACCGTCAATGCCCCGCTCGAGGAACAACCGTACCGACGCGGCGCACAGGGCCTGCACCCGCTCGCGCCGGGCCTCGTCCCGGCGGCCACCCGGCTGCCCCGGCCGCTGCTTGGGCACCGCCCGCCGGGGCACCCGCGGCGTACCGATGGCGAGCGAGCGCGGCGGCCGGGCCGTGCGTTTGGTGCTGGACGACGCCATGGATAGATAGTATGACCGAGTAGTCAGATTATTGCGAGGTCGTGAAGATGCTCGGAATCCCGCTCGGACTGCTCTGGGCCAACGCCAGCGAGTGGCTCACGCACAAGTACATCCTCCACGGGATGGGCATGAAGAAGGGCGCCCCGTTCTCGTGGCACTTCCATGATCACCACCAGGCGGTGCGCAAGAACGCCGGCGCCGACCCAGGCTATCACCGCAGCCTGCTCGGCTGGCACCCACAGACCAAGGAGGTCGTCGGCCTGGCCGCCGCGGCGGCGATGTACCTGCCGCTGTTCCCGGTGGCGCCATTCTTCACCGGTGCGGTGTGGTGGTCGATCTGGAACTACCACCGCGTCCACAAGAAGTCCCACCTCGATCCCGAGTGGGCGCGCCAGCACGTGCCCTGGCATTACGACCACCATATGGGTCCCAACCAGCACAAGAACTGGTGCGTGACCAAGCCCTGGTTCGACATCCTCATGGGCACGCGTGTCCCCTACGCCGGCACGCCGCGCGAGGCCGCCGACCAGGCGAAGCGACAGGCTCGCGGCAGCGAGCCCGAGGTGTCAGCTACTTCTTCTTCGCCGCCGGCTTCTTCGCTGGCGTCGTAGCGGCGGCCGGTGCGGCTGCAGCGGGGGCGGCCGGCTTGCGTCGGCTCTTCTTGGCCTTGGGCGGCGGCAGGTTGGCCCTGACTTCGTCGGCGACTCGCTGCTGCTGAAGGCGGCGCATGGCGCGGAGGCGGAGCTGCTTGTCGAGCCGGGGCGCGAAGCCGCCGGCCGGGATCTCGGGGACGATGCCCTGGCGGGCGGCCTCGTCCTCACGCAGGAGCAAGGCGCGCAGCTTGTCGGGTGACGACAGGGCGCGCAGCTTGGCGATGGTCTGCGGGTTCCGAAGGGCGCGCGCCAGCCGGCCCAGGATGGGCAGGTGGAGCTTGTCGTACTTGAGTCCCATCAGGAAGAACAGGAAGGTGCGGCGGCCGTCGGGCGCGCCGAACTCGATGCCCTCCCACGAGCGCCCGACCACCAGGAACGGGCGGACGATCTTGCCCTTGTCCTTGGCCCGGGTGTGCAGGAAGGCCACGCCGCCCTCCATCGCCGTCGACGACAGCGACTCGCGCTCGACGACGGCGCCGACGAACCAGGGCTTGTCGGTGAGCCAGTTGTTGCCGTAAGCGCGGGCGGCCAGCTCCTCGATCACCGCCACCGGGGTGCGGGCGCGGAGGTCGATGATGATGGCCGAATCGGGGAGCAGATCCTCGAGCGGCAGCTTCATGCCGTCGGGGATGTCGATGAAGGCCTCGTCCTCGCCCACCAGCTCGCGCTCGAGCCAACCGTCGACGTCCTTGCGGCGGAAGTGCCAGGTCCGGTCGCCACCCACCGAGGGCAGCTTGCCGGTGGCCACCAGCTTGTAGACGGTCTTCTCGTCGAGGTGCAGGTATGCCGAGAGCTCCTGAAGCGTCATCAGCGGCTCGTCGGCGGACTTCTTTCCCATCGCTGCGCGAAATCTACACCGTCGGCACCGCCGGCCGCGCTGCGCCGGCCCCGTATTTCGGCTCCGCGGGCCTGTGGGTCTACAATATCGTCGTGTCTGCCCCGCTCCGACGGTCCGCGCTGCCGCGATGGTCACTGCGCCGCGCCCGGCTCCTGGTCGGCTCCAAGCTCGCCCTGGTGGGCGGACTGCTTGCGTTCGTGGGCCTGGCCTGGATCGTCGAGCGCCTGCTCGGGCTCGACGGCCCGGTCAACCTGTCGCCGCCGCTGGCGCTGATCGTCGCCGGCGTGCCGGCCAGCCTGTGGCTGGCGTTCTTCTACCTCCAGGATCGCCACGAGCCGGAGCCCATGCACTTCGTGGCCGGCGTGTTCCTCCTCGGGGGACTGGTGGCCGCGCCGCTCGCCGACTTCCTGATCTACCAGGTCGCTCCGCCGGTCCAGCTCGGCCAGTACGGGCTGACGCCGTTCACCCTCGACCGCGTCGTGCACTCGGTGCTGGTGATCGGTCTGGCCCAGGAGCTCTGCAAGTACGCTGCGGTCCGTTACACGATCTACACGTCACCCGAGTTCGACGAGCCGATGGATGGCGTCGTCTACATGATGTCGGTCGGCACCGGCTTCGCGGTGTGGATCAACTACCACCGGCTCCAGGGCCTGGGCGGTAGCGTCTACCTCTCGACGGGCGCGGCCCAGACGGTTGTGACCACACTGGCCCACGCGTCGTTCGCCGGCTGGCTGGGCTACGTGCTCGGCCGCGCCAAGTTCACGCGCCGCGGCCCGGTGTCGCGCGGCGTGCTGCTGTTCCTGGGCCTGCTGGGTGCGGCGGCGCTCAACGGCCAGTTCGCCCTGGTCGAGCAGTGGGTTTCGAAGAGCGGCTTCGACCGGCACGCCTGGCGCGGCGTGCTCTACGCCGCCGCGGTGGCGGTCGCCGTGTTCGCGGTGCTCATGCTGCTCGTGCAGCGCCTGCTGGCCCAGTCGCCGTTCCGCAAGGACGGTGCGCCGTGAGCGAGCAAGACGAGCCGAAGCCGAACCCGGAGCTCAACCCGAACCCGAACCCGAAACCGAACCCGGATCCGAGCCCGAAACCGGACCCGAAGTCCGAGCCCGTGGGTGCCCGTCCGGCCAGCGATCCCGACCTCGATCCCGCCGGCTCGATGCCGCTCGCCGCCGAGGAGGACGAGGAGACCCTGGCCGGCCGAGCCTGGCGACGCGCCACCACCATCGGCCCGGTGATGGTCGACGTGACCCGCCAGGTCGCGTACGCGCTCGGCCCGACCTCGCCGTACCATCGCCATGACTTCATCGTCATCGCCCTGGCCGCGGTGGTCGTCGCCGGCGCCGCTTTCGGTCACCGCCGCATGGTCGCGCCCACCGTCGAGGTCTTCGAGACCCGCGGCCTGCGTTTCATGCGCCCGGCCACCTGGCTCGCGCCCGAGGAGGTCCCGTACATCACGCCACGCCTGGTCGCAGCCGAGCCGCCGCGCCCCAAGGCGCCCGATGCCGAGCTGCCCTACCACGTGGTCTACACGTCGACGCTCGATTCCGACGTGCGCATGGAGGTGCGGATCGAGGCGGCGCCGACCTGGCCCAACATCATCGCCGGCCTCGAGCTCGACCGACGCACCCGCTGGGGTGAGCTCTACGGCGCCGACACCAGCCGGGTCCGCACCATCGCCGGCCACGACTGGCTGCGGACCCGCTTCCGCTACGCCTACGCGCCCGTGAAGGGTGACGAGCCGCGCATCGGCCACGCCGTCGAGCTGGCCACCGTCGATCGCACTCGCGTCTACGCCATCACCCTCTACGGCAGCCAGCGCCGCGTCGCCAAGCTCGAGGAGACGATCGCGCCGACCCTGCGGGTCTCGTCGCACACCGGCATGCCTCTGGTTCCGCAGTCGAGCCGGCTCCAGCCGGCGTATCCCGAGTCGGTGGCCCGCACCTTCCCGTCGACGGTGATGGTGATGGTCGCCGACCTCGTCGACGGCAAGCTGCGCGCGGTGGGCGGCGGCTCGGGCGTGGTGGTCGGCGCCGATGGATCGATCCTGACCAACCACCACGTCCTCGATCGCACCGAGGACAAGCTGCATGACGTCTTCGTCATCGGCCGCTTCGTGGGGATCGATCAACCGCCGCGGCTGGTCTGCGCCGGCAAGCCGACCGCCTCGAAGCTGCAGCCCGGCGTCGACCTGGCGCTGGTCAAGTGCGACATGGATCTCGACGGCCGGCCGTGGTCGCCGTCGTCGGGTGGGCCGAGCTGGCCCGCGCTGGTCGGCGCGCCGCGCACCGACCTGTCGCCGGGGCAGCGGCTGTGGGTGCTGGGCTATCCCGACGTCGGCGGTGGCTCGCTCACCATCCTCCAGGGCCTGGTGGAGGGCTTCACCAGCGAGGAAGGCACGCTGGGCAAGGACTACATCAAGACCGACGCGTCGCTCTCCCATGGCAACTCCGGCGGTCCGGTGGTCGACGACGCGGGCAACCTGGTCGGCATCGCCACCGCCCAGCGACGCCGCATCGGCAACAACGGCACCATGATCAAGGACGGCCTGGTCAGGCCCCTGGCCACCGCGACGTCGCTGCTCGCCATCGTGCGCGCAGGCTGGGTCCCGCGCGTCGGTCACACGTCGGTCGAGATCGAGCCCACCGCGATCGATGCCGAGGCCGAGGGCATCCGCATCTCGACCCGGGTGGTCGACGCCGCCAACGATCAGCCCATCTCGGGCGCGCTCCTGATGGTGCTGCGCCCCGGCGTCAGCGCGGCCCAGGTCGACGTCAACCGGCTCGACGACATGGTCATCGCATGGGGCCGCTCGGGCACCAGCGGGGACGTCTACCTCAAGCAACCCGTGCCCGCGCCGGGGACGTACACGGTGATGGTGGTCGTCGATGGCTACGTGCCGTTGATCGGCACCGATGCGCTGCGCCTGGCCGAGGACACGGTGCCGTTCTTCGATCCCTGGGGCGAGGTGAAGCTGGAGGCCGAGTAGTCCGGAGCTGCGAGAGCCTGATTCCACTCACACTGGAACCAGGATCCGGATGGGTTAACCAGTGATCATGAGCAGATACACAATTTGTCAACGACAACAGGTAACCGAGGGCACTAACTGACTCTCATTTTTGCCGTGATGATGAAATAGTGCTTGTACGCACGACCGGGGCGCCTTATAGATGGAGTCAGCCGCACGCTCCGGCGTTCGCTGGCGACCGCAGCAGGCCTCACCCCCCCCGAAGGCCGCTGCGGTTTTTTTTTCGGTCATCCCTTTCGTGCCCCCAGATCGTGGGGCGTGCTACCCAGACTCGACAAACATGCCGGCACTCGATCGCTCGCGAATCGACGCTGACGCTGATCGTGTGGTGCGGAGGATGGCTCGCCACGGATACAAGGCGTACCTGGTGGGCGGCTGCGTGCGCGACCTCCTGGTCGGGCGTCGCCCCAAGGACTTCGACGTCGCCACCAGCGCCACTCCCAACGAGGTCAAGGCGCTGTTCCGCAACTGTCGCATCATCGGCCGCCGCTTCCGCCTGGCCCACGTCTTCTTCGGCCCCAAGATCATCGAGACCTCGACCTTCCGCGCCAATCCGCGTGAGGACGAGGACGGCGACGCGCCCGATCTGCTGATCCGCCGCGACAACGTCTTCGGCACCGAGGAGGAAGACGCGGTTCGCCGCGACTTCACCATCAACGGCCTCTTCTACGACGTCGAGAAAGAAGTGGTCATCGACCACGTCCACGGCCTCGCCGATCTCGACGCCAAGCTGGTCCGCACCATCGGCGATCCCGACGTGCGCTTCCGCGAGGACCCGGTGCGCATGCTGCGCGCCATCAAGTTCGCCGCACGCCTCGACTTCACCATCGAGACCGCCACCTACGCCGCGCTGCTGCGCCAGCGCGACGAGATCCGCAAGTGCGCCGCGCCCCGCGTCGTCGAGGAGGTCTACCGCCTCCTGCGCGGTGGCGCCGCCCGCCGATCGATCGAGCTGCTGGCCGAGACCGGCCTGCTCGAGATCCTGTCGCCGCACCTGGCCGCCCTCTACGAAGGTCCGGTGCAGGCCACCGACGCCGACGCCGAAGACGCCGACGGTGGCGACGGTGAGCTCGACGACGAGGAGATCGCCTGGCACCGGGTGTGGGCCGATGATCGGTCGACCCGGATCCGGCGCCTGCCGCTGCGGCTGTCGTTCCTCGCCGACCCGGGCGAGCTGCTGCGCCGGCGCACGCTGGCCTGGTCCACGCTCGACGCCTTCGACGCGCTCGTGCAGCGCGACCACGAGGTCTCCAACGCACTGGCGGTGTGCACCATGATCGGGCCGTTCGTGGCCGACACCATCGTCGCCCCAGCCACCCGCCCCGGCGACGCCAACCAGGCCATCCTCGAGCTGGGCCAGCCCATCGTCGACCAGCTCCGCATCGCGCGCCGCGACGCCGAGCGCATGCGCTACATCCTGTTCGCGCTGCGCAAGGTCGCGGCGGCCCGCGCCCGCAACCTGCCGCTCGACCTGTCGGGCGGCCGCGACTCCCTCGAGGATGCGGTCCAGCTCGCCGACCTCCTCGCCGCCGGCCACGGCGGTGGCGGGGTGGCAGCTGGCTCCGGCGGCGGTGACGCCGATGACCGCGAGGGCGATCCGGACGACGCCACCGATCCCAGCGCGGGTGACGACGAGCCTCGCAAACGCCGCCGGCGCCGCCGGGGTGGACGCCGCCGGAATGGCGAGCTGATGGCCGCGCCCTCGGCTCCTGCCTCGTGAGCCCTGCCCGCGCCGGGCGGGGCGCTCGTCCCGGCATGCCCGATCACCTGCTCGCCGTCGACCTGGGCGCGCGTGAGCACTACGCCGACGCCGCGCTCTACGACTTCGAGTACCGCCGCCGCCGCGCCGACGTGCGCTGGTACCGCGACCTCGCCGCGCGCGTGCCCGGCGGGGCCGCGTCCGTGCTCGAGCTGGGCTGCGGCTCGGGCCGCGTCACCGTGCCCCTGGCCCGCGACGGGCGCCGGGTGGTCGCCGTCGATCAGTCCGAGGCGATGCTGGCCGCCCTGGAGGCGAGGCGGGCACGGCTACCCGCGGCGGTCCGCGATCGCATCGAGCCGATGCGCGGCGATCTGCGCCAGCTCGACGTGCGCGGGCGATTTCCTCTCGTGATCGCCGCCTTCAACGTCCTCGAGCACCTCTACACGAGGGTCGAGCTCGACGCGTGCCTGCAGCTGGTGCGGCGGCACCTGACGCCCGACGGGCTCTTCGCGTTCGACGTGCAGCTCCCCGATCCGGGCTGGCTGGCGCGCGATCCGACCCGGCGCTGGGCCCGCACCCGCTTCACCCATCCGACGACGGGCGAGAAGATCTGGTACTCGACGAGCCACGACTACGACCCGGTCAGCCAGATCGCCGTCATCCGCCTCTACTACGAGCCCGAGCGCGGCGGTCCCGAGCACGTCGTGTTGCTCAGCCAGCGGAAGTATTTTCCGGCCGAGCTCGAGGCGCTGATCGCGCACGCCGGCCTGCGCGTCGTCGAGCGCCACGGTGATTTCCAGGGTGGGCCGCTGGGTCCTGGCGCCGAGAGCCAGGTGCTGATCTGCGCCGCCGCGCGATCCTCGACGGGCCGCTCGCGAAGAAAAAGCATTCCTCGACGGTGAACTGCTCGCCTGTTCAGGTATCGCGATTTTCCCGTCGAGAAACGTGTGTTTACCGTCGAGGATTTTCGGTTCTGGAATCGTCGACGGGAAGCGTCTCGATCTCCGTCGAGCCGATGACTGGATCTTTGTCAGACCCCGGCAGTAGGGTCGGCGCCAATCCCTTGACCCCGCGTGGGCTCGGGAAAACAGACCAACCCCATCGGGAGGGACATTGCAATGGCTGCTGCTGAGAAGGTTTTCAAGGCTGGCGTGAAGCGCGACAACGACCTGATGTACTACATCAAGACCGGCGACGTCTGGGCGGTGCCCCGCAAGAAGCCGGGCGAGGCCAAGGGCAAGGCCAGCAAGGTGGTCTCGGCCGGGATCCAGATGGACTACTCGAAGTACCTCTACTACCTGGATGGCGACGGCGACATCGCTCGCAAGGAGCGCCAGGTCGGTGGCAGCAAGCGCAAGAAGGCGGCGGCGAAGAAGGCTGCTCCCAAGAAGGCTGCTGCCAAGAAGGCCGCTCCCAAGAAGGCCGCGGCGAAGAAGCCCGCCAAGAAGGCCGCTCCCAAGAAGGGCAAGAAGGGCCGCAAGTGATCTGACTCGGTCGACACCTCGATCTCCATCGAGAATCGATCGAGCGACGACGGCGTCGGCCTCACGGCCGGCGCCGTTGTTGCGTTTCGGGCGGCCGGCTCGCTTGCGGAGGTCCAGCCAGCAGGGCTAACCTCGCGACGGAGGAAGGGAAAATGCTCGCCGATTTGTCGAAGAGCCTTCGCCTGAGCCTGGCCCTGGTGGCCGGTCTGGCCGCCACGCTGTACCCCGTCGCTGTTCCAGGCGACCACGCTACGGCGTGGGCCGACGATGACGAGGAAGACGAAGACGACGAGGACGGAGAGGGCAAGGGCGACGACGAGGAGGGCGAGGAAGAGGAGGAGGAAGAGGAGGAGGATCCCGATCAGCCTCCGATCACCGCCGGTGGTCTTTACACGATCAAGACCTACCCGCAGGGCGAGATCCAGCGGCCGCTGACCCTGACCGAGGGCATCACCGAGCTGCGCGGCGGCATCGGCTTCGACATCAGCAACAAGACCGCCTTCGAGAGCTTCGGGCTCTCCTTCGACGGCCGCTACGGCATGAAGGACAACCTCGAGCTGCAGGCCGGCTTCTCGGGCATCAAGAACTTCGACGTGATCAGCGCCTACGCCGCCTTCGAGGGATCGATCGTCTACGATCTCGTCGATTTCCGCACCGGCTTCTCGATCGACGTCAGCCCCGATACCACGCGGGTCGGGATCCCGATCGGCTTCCCGTTCCGCTACGCGCCCAAGCCGCAGGTGGCCGTGACCGCGCTCGAGACGGCCTTCCAGATCCAGTTCGACGGCAAGCCCGACGCCACGCCGAGCATCGGCGTGGTCGTCCAGCCCGCGCCCATCGTCGCGCTGCTGGTGAAGGCAAGCCTCGTCATTCCCGAGTTCGATTTCACCGCGGCCAACATCAGCGTCCCGGCCTCCTTCGCGGTCCAGCTGTCGCCGAACAACAAGCTCGACGCGGGTATGGAGTTTCGATTCGGCAACCTGAAGCTCCCCGAGGGCACCGACATCGACGGTGACGGCATGCCCGACAAGTTCTACGACGACCGCTTCCTGCTCTTCTTCGGCCAGATTCGCCTGTAACCCGGGAGGACCACCGACCTTGCGCGTCTGCCCGCGCTGCCACACACGCTTCCCCACCGGGGAGCGGTTCTGTCTGCACGACTCGGCCATGCTGGTCGAGGAGCAGGACCTTGCACGCCTGGGCTCGACGGTGGGCAACTACCGCCTCGACAAGATCTTGGGCCGCGGCGGTATGGGTACCGTCTACGCTGGCGAGCACGTCTACATCAAGAAGCCGGTGGCGGTGAAAGTGCTGCACCCGCAGTTCGCCCGTTACCCCGACGCCGTCAACCGCTTCCTGCGCGAGGCCCGCGCCGCCTCGTCGATCAACCATCCCAACATCGTCGACGTCACCGACTTCGGCGTGCTCGGCGACGGCCTGGTCTACTTCGTGCTGGAGTACCTCGACGGCAAGAGCCTCGAGGATCTGATCGAGAAGGAGGGCGCGATCGAGCTGCACCGCGCGCTCAACATCGTCAACCAGATGTCGTACGCGCTCGAGGCCGCCCACGAGCTCGGCGTCATCCACCGCGATCTCAAGCCCGACAACATCATGCTGCTCCAGCGGCCGGGACGCCGCGACATCGTACGCATGGTGACCACCGGACCGGGCGGATGGGTGACCGAGCGCGAGCGCAGCTACGACTTCGTCAAGATCCTCGACTTCGGCATCGCCAAGATCCTGGCCCCCGACGAGCTCGGCACCGACACCCTTCAGGGCGCGGTGTTCGGCACGCCCGAGTACATGTCCCCCGAGGCCGCGCGCGGCGACGACGTCGACCTGCGCACCGACATCTACTCGCTGGGTGTGATCCTGTTCGACATGATCTGCGGCCGGCCGCCCTTCGAGGCCGAGGCCGGCAGCGAGGTCCTGCACAAGCACATCAACGCGCCGGTGCCGTCCCCGCGCGAGTTCGCCCCCCACCGCGAGATCACCGAGGGCGCCGAGCGCGTGGTCCTGCGCGCCATGTCCAAAGATCCGGCCAAGCGCTACCAGACCATGGCCGAGTTCCGCGGCGATCTGCCCCAGGCCTACGGCACGGTGTCGTACCGACGCCACAAGCCGGTCGACGGCGAGCAGCGCGGGCCCGACGCACGCAAGAAGCGGCTGACCGAGGAGATCGACGACTGGCTGCGCAGCGATGCGTCGAGCATGTCGGTCGAGGAGGCCCGCATGATGGCGCTGGTCGATCAGGCCGATCAGGCCTTCGGCACCAGCAAGCTCACGCCCGCCGACGCCGAGCGCCTGGCCAAGGCTCTCGACGACGCCCTCGACGAAGACTGAGGCGGGGACGCTCAGCGGTCGAGCAAGGCGAGGACCTCACGGGCGAGCGTCTCGAGCGCTCGACTCTCGGCCAGCTCGCTGGCGTTCGCGAGCACCACCACCGCCGCCGGTGGCGAGGTCGTGAAGATGACGAACGAGGAGAAGCCGGCGGTCTGGCCGCTCTTGTGGTACTGGAAGCGGCCGTTGTTGGTCTCGCGCGCGATCAGGAGCCCGAGCTGACCATCGGTCCCCATCGGGAACGGCCGCTGCGGGACCAGCGCCAGCGTCCACGCCGCCACCACCGACGGATCGCCGCGACCGAGCGCGGCGTCGACGAAGCGCAACATGTCCGCGCCGGTCGAACGCAGGGCGCCGCCGCCGGCCAGCGGCTCGCCGATCACGTTGGCGGCTGCGGCGACGGCATCGCGATGACCAGTCGCGACGCGCGCCCGATCGGCGTCAGGCACGGCGATGATCGTGTCGGACATCGCGAGCGGGCCGGCGAGCTCGGCGCTCACCAGCGCCTCGTAGTTCGCGGCGCCCATGCGCTGGACCAGGACGTGGCCGAGCGTGCCGGCGCCGAGGTTGGAGTACCGCAGGGTCGAACCCGGCGCCGCGACGAGCACGTGGCTGGCCATGAAGTCGGAGAGATCCTGCGTCGTGTAACCGGCGCCCGGGTTTTGCGGATCCGATGAATGCAGGTTGTCGGGCATGCCCGGCAACCCCGAGGAGTGTGTCGCCAGATCGACCAGCGCGATGGCCTGCCCGTTCCAGTCCGGCGCGCCGGCCGGGAACTGCGGGTCGATCGGATCGGCCAGCGCCACGGTCCCGCGATCGAGCGCGCGGGCGAGGAGGAGCCCGGTGAACACCTTGGTCACCGAGCCGATCTCGAAGTACGTGTCCGGCCCCGGCTGCGGCCCACCGATCGCCGTCGCCCCGTAGCCGGCGACGAGGCGCGCCCGCGATCCCACCGCTACCACGACCAGACCGACCGCCTTGCCGGCGGAGCCGCCGGCGTCGACGTGGGGGGCGACCAGGCGATCGAGCTCGGCCACGAAGCCAGGATCGGCCGCCGCGTCGGGACCGGCGTCATCGGCCTCGTCGGAGGGTGGCGACGAGCACGCGGCCGCGAGCGCGAAGGTGGCGAGGCAGAGCGGACGCGGCATGTGGTTCTGACCCCGCGCCGGATCGACGGGTTAGGTCGCCGCGCCCGTCGAGGCGTCGGAGCCCCGCCGGCTCGCCAACCCCACGGAAAGCTGGGGTCAATCGGCTGCGAACGGATCGTGGACCGCGCTCGCGAACGGATCGTGGACGGCCTCCACGCGCGAGGCCGGCGGAGCCGCCACCCCGGCGTCGTGTGGCGGTGCTGACGCCACGCCGGGCGGATCGCGCGCCGGCGGCGGGGGTCGGGGCGGTGCGGGTGCGCGTGCCGGCTCGAG
>SXGT01902543.1_pt1 | contig 22045 bp, 15 predicted proteins | sample 3176221 | NCBI WGS metagenome assembly SXGT01 (sample SAMN11356862, study PRJNA531348) | freshwater metagenome | isolation source: freshwater sample F1-120 | place: China: Fuxian Lake, Yuxi | collected 2017-12-25
GGACCCGTACGCGCTGCGGCGCCAGTCGCTGGGCATCATCCAGATGCTGGCGTTCACGCCACACGACGTACCCCGCGACCTGACGACCTGGATTGACGCCGCGCTCTCCGTCTACGCGAGCGCGAGCCGGGTGAAGGTGCGCCCGGAGACGCGCGCGGAGCTGCTCGAGTTCGTGGCCGATCGCACGCGCTTCTATTGGCGCGAGCGGCTGCCGTCGGACGTGGTGGACGCGGTCGTGGCCGTTGGAGCGAGCAACCCGCTGTCGGTCAAGCAGCGCATCGAGACGCTGGCGGCGCTACGCGATCGCGGCGAGCTCGAGCCCATCCTCACGACGTTCAAGCGCGTGGCCAACATCTCGAAGGACGTGACCGCGACCGTGCTGCCGAGCTATCCGCTCGCAGACGCGTCGCTGGCCGAGCGGGAGCTGTTTGCGGGGCTGCCACAGGGTCGCGCCAGCGCGCTGCTCCAGACTGGCGATGTGGACGGCGTGGCGAGTCTGATGGCCGACTTCCGACCGCTCGTCGATCGGTTCTTCACCGACGTGCTCGTCATGTGCGATGACCTGACCGTGCGCGAGGCGCGCCTGCACCTGCTGGCCGCGATCCGGAGCGAGTTCGCCGAGATCGCCGACTTCGCACGCATTCAGGACCGCAAGTAGCGCGACGCGCCCTAGCTGCACGCCCCCGAGCTGGACTTCAGGCCGCCACAGCTGTTGCAGGCCTTGGCACAGACGGTCGCGCACGAACCGCACGCCCCCTTGCACGTCGACTTCGCGGAGCAGCCCTTACACGGGCAGCTACAACTGCAGGACTGGCTCGAGGACCCGGACGAGGAGTTGGGCGAGCTGCCGCTGCTGGGCGCCTTTGCGGCCGCTGAGGACGTCTCGGCTGAGCTGAGTGCGCCGAGTGTGCGGTGTGGTGGGCCGTCGCAGGTCACAAGGACACAGTGACCGTCTCACGTCCGAGGCACGATGATGCACTTCAAGTGATTGCTATCATTGATCAATAGTTGTCACGCAGCTCGGCACGCGCACTGCACCAGGCAGGAGCTGGAGGTAACATCATGCTTCGTAGCATCACCCGCAATCGCTTCAATCGACCCGGACTCGCCGCCCTCGTCGCGACGCTCTCCGGATCGCTCACGCTGTCGCCCATGGCGGCTTTCGCTGGCACGGGCGCACCGACGGCGCCCCCGACCCCAACGGAGATGATCTCGATGACCCTGTCGGGACCGTCGAACGTCGACGTGGCGCAGGACGTCGACAAGGGGCTACCCGGGGTTCAGGTCCAACTTCTCGTCAATAGCGGTACGCCGCCGAGCGGGGGGCTGATTGGGTCGTTTTTCGATGTGTTCTTCGACGTCGAGGTCGGGAGCTTCCCTTCGGCGCAGGTCCCCATGGACCCGAAGTTGCCCGGGCTCTTTGGCGTCGTCTCGGCGCCCATCCCCGGCAAGCTCGGCGCCATGGTGCCCGTCATCGTCACCCTCAGCGAGGGCCTGAACGTCGTGACCGCACGGGCGCGCAACCAGAGCGGCATGCTGCTCGGCGCCGCCAGCACGCTGATCCATGTCACGCCAATCGCGGAGACCAAGGCGGCCGTCTCCGGCCAGCTTCAGGCACTTCTGGAAAAGCTGGGCCCGCAGGCGGCCACTATTGTGGATCCGATGGACCGTGACGCCATGATGGGCATCCTGAGCCACACGCAGTCGCTACTGAGCGCGCCGAGCCAGGACTGCCTGGATCGCCTTCAGATCAATGCCAAGAACGCGTCGATGCTGATGGACCTAGTGACCGGGCACGAGTTTTCTTCGTACGGGGGCAGTGCTTTTCAGGACCCGCACTCGCATCAGACCAAGCTCACGTTTGCCAACCCCAAGGCGCAGGCCTCGCCGTTGACGGTCCTGGTGGCGGGCAAGGCGACGCCGCTGCCGTGGACCGGGACGCTCAAGGGCGTGCCCTTCGCCATGACGTATTCGAACGGCGTCGTCGACTACACGGGGATCGGCGGGAACTTCATCCTCCGAACGACCGACGGCTCGTTTGAGACCGTTGCCACGTTTGGCAAGAAGGCCCGGTTCTTCGCTCCCGAGATGGCGGTAGTCATTGGCGGTATGCTCGAGCTGTTCTCGCTCGTCGACCTTTGGATCCTCGTCCACATCTGCTGGTGCCCAGGCGGCGGCGGCGCCGGCGCGATGGGTGCTGACGGCGTCACGCCGGGCAGCGGGTCGGCGGGCGACGGCGGAGCTGCCGGTCCAGCCGGGCTCGGCGGCTCTGCTGGCCTGCGTGGGCTCGGAGGGTTCGGCGGTGCTGGCGGTCCGGCCGGACTGGGCGCGTTCGGCGGCGGCGGAGGCGCCCGGGGGCTCGGCGGACTGCCGGGGCTCGGCGGGCTGGGCGGACTGGGCGGTGTCGGCGGAGCCGGAGGCTTCCCAGGACTTCCGGGCCTGGGTGGTCCGGCCGGAAAGAGTGCGGCTGACGGCAAGGCGTTCGCAGTGCGGGCAGACATCGCCGTCTCGGCACAGGTCGGTGGAATCGGCGCGGGCGAGCTCGTCACAGGCTCACCGGGCGTCGAGGGCGTTACGGCCACAACCGATGGACGTCTCCTGATCCTTGCGGCTGCGGGCTCGTATGGTCTGGGGGCGCACGGAACGATGGGGCAGCACGGAGCGACGGGCCAGAACGGCCAGGCCGGAGCCGGCGGCATCGACGGGCTCAACGGTCTGGACGGCAAGGACGGCGCCAACGGAACGGCGGGCGGCCCAGGCAAGAATGGTGGTCCTGGCGGTGTCGGAGCCCAGGGCGTCGACGGCAAGGCCGGCGGGGTCGGGTTCGCGGGCCTGCCGGGCAAGACCGGAGAGGTCGGCCAGCAGGGCGGCAGCGGTCAGCAGGGCGGTGATGGCGGCCAGGGTGGCAACGGCGGCCCCTGTGGCGCCGGGGGCGATGGCGGCAAGGGCGGAAATGGCGGCAAGCCGGGAGCGGCCGGCGTCGGCGGCAACGGCGGTCAGGGTGGCAAGGGCGGAAACGGCGGTGAGGGCGGAAACGGCCACCACGGTGGCGCCGGAGGCCAAGGCGGGAGCGGCGGCAAGGGTGGCAAGGGCGGAAACGGCGGCTGGGGCGGAAACGGCGGAAAGGGCGGCGTCGGGGGCAACGGTGGCGCCGGGGGCAACGGAGGCCAGGGCGGCTGGGGTGGAAACGGCGGGAAAGGGCACCACGGCGGCCTCGTCGTGGGCGGTCCGTCCGAGCACGCGACGCTCCTGGGACAACCGATGCCGTTTGCCTGGACCTTGACCGAGGTTGCAAAGGGGCTTGGGCCCGTGACGGACCTGGCGGTCGGGCGGCTGGGCTCGAAGGACCCACTGGCCAGCGTCGTAACCGTTGGCGCCGACGGCGCAGTGCATCGGTTGAGCCCGCCGGCGTGGAACAGCGAGCTGGTCTTTACGGGCAAGGACCTGCGCGGGGTGGCCATCGCCGAGCTCGACGGGGACGTCGAGTCTCAGGAGATCGTCGTTGCGGGTCTCTCCGGGGTGACGATCCTGAACTGGAGCGGCAGCCTGTGGTCCGCCACGACGATCGCCAAGTCGAGCGTCGCGTTCACCGACGTCGACGTGGCGATGGACGGCGCGCCCGTCATCGGAGTCACCGCCGAGAACGGCCGTGCCCTTCTCCTTCGAGGCACGGCCACCGGAGCGTGGTCCAAGACCACGCTATTCACGAGCGGCGCGCCGCTGCGCACGATCGCGATGCAAGCCACACGCGGAGGCAAGACGGGTCGGGACGGCCGCGCCGGTTGGTTTGGCTGGGATGGCCTGGACGGCCTGAAGGGCCTCGACGGACAGAAGGGCGTCGGCGGCCTGGATGCCTTTGATGGGCAGCTGGGCGTCGACGGTCTGGATGGCAACGTGGGCCAGAAGGGCGCCAGTGGTGCCGACGGCCTGGCCGGCAACCCGGGCGCAAACGGAGCCATGGGCCAGAACGGCGCGTTGGGTCCGCAGTACACCGGCTGGGATGCGACCTCAGCCAAGGCCTCCAAAGGCGCAGACGGCGTCGATGGCCAGATGTGCTACGAAAATGGCGGCCCCGGCCAAGGCGGCGGGAACGGCGCAGCGGGCGCCAGCGGCGCGGCGGGGACGGATGGCGCCGCGGGTCAGAACGGAGCGACCGGGACCACAGGACAGGTCACGGCACCGCTCGCACCTGCGGGCACTCCGGGCGCTCACGGAGCCAAGGGCCTCGATGGGCTCCCCGGCATCGATGGCGCGCCGGGAGCCAACGGGCTGGCCGGCGTCAACGGCGCGATCGGCGGAAACGGCCTCAATGGGCTGCCGGGAGATCACGGCACGCACGGTGGGTCGACGAGTGTGAGCCCGCCGATGGACCGTGCTCTGACCGAGGTCATCGTCGGCGGGGACGACGGCGCGGTCGTTCGGCTCGCCCGGGGCCCCGGGACCGCGTGGACGGCCGCTGTCATCCATCAGACGAAGAGCCCGGTCCTTGACACCAAGCGCGCGGAGCTGAGCCGCGCTCACACCCGGGCGGAGGTCGCGTTCGTCACCGGCGCAGGAGACGCGGTCGTCCTGGGTCGCACGGGAGCAACGTGGCTGCCGATTGCGTCTGCGACCATCTCGGGCGGTCTCGGCAAGGTCGCCGTCATCGCCGCCGGCTCGGGCGCCACTGGCGGTGACGCGGGTGACGGCGGCAACGGCGGTCGCGGCGGAAACGGCGGCAACGGAGGCAGCGGCGGCTGGGGCGGCTGGGGCGGACTCGGCGGCAACGGCGGCGTCGGTGGGCGCGGAGGCGACGGGGGCACGGGCGGTGCGGGGGGTCACGGCGGCAACGCGGGCGACGGTGGTCAAGGTGCCAACGGCGGCAACGGGGGCAGCGGCGGCGCGAGCGGACTCGGCGGCAAACAAGGTCAGCCCGGTGCCGGCGGCAAGGGCGGTGGCCCATTCGGGTTGGACGCGGCGCTCATCATCGAGCTGAAGGCGTGGGAGATCTGGGCAGGCTTCATTGTGACCAGCGCCTGCATCCCCGTGGGGCAGAGCGCGACTCCTGCGGGTACGGGGCCAGCCGAGTAGCAGCCTACGTCGCCTCAGTCTCGACGTCCGCAGGCTGACGGTAGCGGTCGCTCTGCCGGTAGATGTCCAAGGCCTCGCTCAGCAACGCCTTGAGCGCCCCAGTCACGGGGACGGCGATGAGGACCCCGACGAAGCCAAGCATCTCGGCGCCCAGCAAGATGGCGATGATGACGGCGACGGGCGAGAGGCCGACCTTCTCGCCGACGAGCTTCGGCGTGAGGACGTAGCCCTCGAGGAGCTGGCCCACGATGAAGACGACGGCGACGCCGAGCACCGGGCCACCGCCGTGCCAATCGAGCAGCGCCACGAGGAGCGCCAGCCCGAAGCCGAGGGCAAAGCCGAGGTAGGGGACGACCGAGAGCAGCCCCGCGAGGATGCCGATGGGAACGCCGATCGGGATGCCCACCAGCGCCAGCCCGGAGGCATAGACGACGGCGAGCGCAAGCGCGACCTGCACCTGCCCCCGGATCCAGCCGCCGACCACGCCGTCGACGCGGCGCGCACGGGTGAGGACCGCGTCGCGATGTCGGACAGGGACGAGGTCGACCAGGAAGGCGGCGATGCGCTCGAGGTCCTCGAGGAAGTAGAAGACGAACACAGGGACGAGGACCGCCGACACGACCGCGTCCACCGCGCCGAGCGTGCGTTGGCCCGCTCCCTGGAGCATGCCGCCAAGCTTGCCGACGAGCTGCGGGGCGTACTCCCTCAGGCGCGCCTTGGCCTCGACGAGCGCGTCGGGCGAGAGAGAGAGGCCAAAGCGCTCGTTCAGCCACGCCACGAGCTCGCTCTTGTCGGAGCCGAGCCAGACGTGGAGCCGCTCGCCGGCGTCTTTGAACTCCGTGATGAGGGTCGGCAGGATCCAGACGAGCAGGCCAAAGGCGCCGCCGATGACGGTCAGCATGAGCGTGAGGATGGCCGTCGTGCGCCCGAGCCCCTTGCCGGTAAACCAGCGCACTGCGGGGTCGAGGACGTACGCGATGAGCAGCGCGAGCACGAGGGTCCCGAGCGTGCTCGCCGCGCGCGAGAGCACCCACAGCACACCGCCAGCGATGAGCCCGAAGAAGAGCAGCTTCGCCAGGAGGTAGAGGTAGCGACGGGAGGTCCAGGTGTCGTGCGCGGCAGGCATGGGCCGAGGATGGACGGGCGCTGGGGGCGGCGTCAATCGGGGCGGGGTCGCTCCAAGAGCTCCCGGAGGCGTGGGGCGAGCGCGTCGGCCGCAAGGCGGTGGGCGACCTCGTTCGGGTGGTGATCGAAGGCGTGCACGACGAGGCTCGCGGTGTCGCGGCCGCGAAAGACGTCGAGCAGGTCGAGCACGGCGACGCCGCGGGCGGCGAGCTCGGCGCGGATGACCGCGTGGAGGTCCTCGAACGGGTAGGCCTCGAGGCGCTCGAAGAGTGGCCAGAGGACGACCAGGAAGCGGCGCGACCGGTGGGCCATGGCGGTGATCGAGTCGAAGGCCGCGTCACGGAGCGGCCCGGGCCGGTAGGCGTGGCGGTACGCGGACTCGGTCGCGCGCGCGACCTGGGCCGCGTGCCAACGGCGCGCGAACCACGTGAAGGCGCGCGAGTGGCCGAGCAGCGACCGCAGGGGACCATCCGAGGCGTGCGCGGCGAGCAGTCGGGAGCGGATGTGGACGAAGTCGTTGACGACCCCAACTTGGCCGCGCTCGTCGACGACGCGCACGAGGGTCGCGTCCGGCATGGGCAGGTCGTTCAGGACCATCGCGTAGACGATGGCTTCGGGGACAAGGCGGGTCGCGTGGTGCGTGAAGGCATCGCGCACCTGGTCCAGCCCGAAGCCCGGCGACGCGCAGTTGTGGACCTGGTACCCAGGAGGCAGTGCCAGCTGCCGAGCGAAGGTGTCGACGGCCCGGACACCAACGGCAGCGGCAAACGAGTCGCCGAGCACGAGCACAGCGGCGATTCCGTCCGCCGCGGGCGGCGCCATACACGAAGTCGTGTCGGGGCTCGTCGGGACGCAGTAGCCGGGGCCGCCGTCGGGACAGGGCTCGAAGGTGCCGCGTGGGTTGTCTGGGTACACGCCAAAGCCATACCAGGGAGGTAGTGCGTCCGACGCGAAGATCCGGAAGCCGAGCTCGACGCCACCCAGCGTGACGAACACGGACGCCAGCACGAGGCCCAGGCGCGACGCAATCGCGCGCCAGGTCACACGGGGCAACAGAGGCTCAGCCATGGCGCTTCAACCGAGGTTGAGGCCGCACTCCGGGCACTCGTCGGGCCCGGTCGCAAACGTGGTGAGGCACGCCGGGCACGTCATCTCGGCGGCCGAGAAGTCGAGCACGAGGTCCGCCGCGGCGTGCTGCTCCTCGTCCAGGAGGCCGCGCCACTCGGCACGGAGGGCCTCGGCTGCGACCTCGACGTCGTCGCTCGCGACCGCGAGCATGAGCTTCGTCCCTCACCCGGCCTTGCCGCAGTCCTCGGGGCGCAGGAGCGTGGCGTCGATGCCAGCGTCGAGGACGACACGCCGCGCCGCTTTGGCGTCGGCGACGGAGGCTTCCAGCAGGATGACGAAGTCGGACATGGCGCCACAGTAGCGCGCTGCGGAGGCGACGTCACCGGCCCGATGGCACGCCGGAGCCGTTCGTTGACACGACGGGGCACTCGCGCCACGGTACGGGGCGTTTTGGCTCGAGGTTGGAGGTGTCCCATGACCCGCGAGGTGGTCTTCGTTCACGGTATGTTCATGAACCCGAAGAGCTGGGCGCGCTGGGTCGAGCTGTTTCAGCGCAAGGGCTATCGCGCGCACACGGTCGCGTGGCCGGGTCACGACGGCGAGCCCGCTGCCTTGCGCGCGTCGCCGCCCGAGGTGCTGAGTCGCATGACGCTCGGCGACGTCATCCAGACGCATCGCACGTTCCTGGAGTCGCTCCCAGAGAGGCCCATTCTCATCGGCCACTCGGTCGGTGGGCTCGTCGTCCAGCGCCTCGTCAACGAAGGACGCGCGGCGGCGGCCGTCGCGATCGATCCGGCGCCCCCGAAGGGCATCCTCACGACGCAATGGAGCTTCTTTCGGGCCAACCTTCCCGTGGTCAACCCGTTCGCAGGGAACCGGCCATTTCAGTTCACCTACGAGCAATTCCACTACGCGTTCTGCAACACGCTCTCGCTCGAGGAGAGCAAGCCCATCTACGACGCGCTCGTCGTGCCCGAGAGCCGAGGCGTGGCGCGCGGACCCGCGGGCAAGGACGGCGTCCTCGACTTCGCGAAGCCGCACGCGCCGCTATTGCTGATCGGCGGCGAGCAGGACCACATCGTGCCGTGGTCACTCAACGAGAAGAACTTCAAGGCCTACACGGACCCGAACAGCGTCCGCGAGTTCAAGCTGTTCCCGGGGCGCGACCACTTCTTGTGTGGCGCACAGGGTTGGGAGGAGATCGCCGAGTTCGTCGATGCGTGGCTGGGGAGGGTTGTCGTACGGGAGGGCTGATAAGGCCGGTCAGTCGGCGCGTCGCGGCACGTGCCCGATGAGCTGATCGATGGCCCACATGACGGCGACGGGGTTGGGCTTGGGCGACATCGGATCGATGGCGCCGAGCGTCTTGAAGAACGTCTCGTGTCCAGCGACCGGACTGACCGCGATGCCCTTGGTCGACATGGCGCGGGTGATGAGCCCGCGCTCCGCGGCGATGACGACGACGATCTCGGCGATGGCCATGAGCGGGAGGTAGAGCCCCGGTGGCAGGCCCTTCGGCGACGCGAAGCGGCTGATGGTGCCAGGCTCCCAGCTGGGGGGCTGGCTGGCGCTGCCCTTGGGCAGCCAGACGACGCCGAAGAAGACCTCCTCGAACTCCGGTTTCGCCGAAGGCTTCGGCGCTGCGTCGATGAAGGAGCGCACGGGCGGCTTCAGGCGCGGGCCGTTGATGAGCGACCGGACGAACTGCCCTTGCGCGACGAGGCGCTCGAGCGCGACGACCTCGCGCCAGAGGGCGCGCGAGGCCGCGGCGTCTTCGCTCGGCTGAACCATTGGCCGCCCAACATTGGGTCCCATCTCGGCCCGCTTGGCGTCGCGCTCCGCCGCCTCCACCGCCGCGACCCCGGCGAGATAGACGTCCACGTCCTCCACCGGCTCGGCCTCCTCGATGCGCGTCACGAGCTCGGGCCAGCCCGCGACGACCCGCGACGCGAGGCGGGTGAAGTGATGCAGGATGCTCTCGCCGTGCGGCGTGACCCGAAACGAGTCGAGCGGGGCCTTTGGGCGCGCGATGCGGACGAGCCCCTTCGACTGCGCAACCGCCAGCGCGGTGGCGGCGAGGGCGTCGAAGCCGACGCCATCGGGCAGCCCCTCGAACGCCGCCGAGGTGCGCGCCGCGGTGACGAGGCGCTCCCAGCGTGCGAGGACCTCGGGGCTGAGCCGGGTTGCTGACGTGTTCAGGGACATGGGGACCTCCGCCGAGAGAGAAACAACACCGGGTCGGGGGCTGTCAACCAAGCCCGCCGCCGGGTTGCCCGCCCGCTAGCGAGAGACTAGCGTCCGCGGCGAAGGGTCATTGGGCGCGCCGCGCTGGAGCACTATGCAGGCATTCGTCACGGGTGGATCGGGCTTCTTGGGCCGCAACGTCATCGAGGTTCTGCGCGCGCGGGGCGACACCGTGCAGGCGTTGGCGCGTTCGGACGGGGCCGCGGCAGCCGTGGCACGGCTTGGCGCAAACGCCGTGCGTGGCGACCTCGGCGATGTCTCCGCGATGGCGCACGGGCTCGCAGGATGCGACGTGGTCTTTCATTGCGCCGCAGACACGGCGCAGTTCGGGGACCGCGCCAAGGTCGAGGCCGTGAACGTCGGCGGCACGGTGAACGTGCTGACCGCGGCCAGGCAGGCCGGTGTCGGACGATTCGTGCACGTCTCGACGGAGGCCGTCTTGCTGGGGGGCCCACCGATTGTGCGCGCCGATGAAACCTGGCCACGCCCCAAGCGCCCCCTCGGGCTCTACGCGCTCACCAAGGGCTTGGCGGAGGAGCGGGTGCTCGCCGCAAACGCGCCGGAGCTCGCCACGATGATCGTCCGCCCGCGCTTCATCTGGGGGCCGAACGACACGTCGCTGCTGCCGGTCCTCATCGACGCGGTCAAGGCGGGCTCGTTCCGCTGGATCGGCGGCGGGCGCCACCTCACCTCGAGCTGCCACGTGCGAAACGCGGTTCACGGCATGATCCTCGCGGCCGAACGCGGGAGAGGTGGCGAGATCTACTTCCTGACCGACGGTGAGGACGTCGAGCTGCGCGGCTTGATCTCGGCGCTGCTCGAGGCCTCGGGGGTCACGCCACCGGAGCGCGACGTGCCGTTCTGGATCGCGCGCGCGGCCGCCTGGACCGCGGAGCTCGCGTGGAGGCTGCTCGGGCGAGCCGGCGAACCGCCGGTGACGCGCTCGGCGGTGCGACTGATCGGGCAGGAGGTGACCGTGAGCGACGCCAAGGCGCGGAGAGAGCTGGGCTACGCCCCCATCCTGTCGCGCGATCAGGGCCTGGCCGAGTTGCGGCAAGCCACAGCGCGCGCATGAACGGCCGCTGGGCTCCGACCGTCGTGCGTTAGACTCCGACGTCCGTGCCTTAGACTCCGGCGTCCGTTCCTTAGACTCCGGCGTCCGTGCCTTAGACTCCGGCGTCCGTGCCTTAGACTCCGGCGTCCGTGCCTTAGACTCCGGCGTCCGTGCCTTAGACTCCGGTGCCCGTGCTTTAGACTCCGGTGCCCGTGCCTTAGACTCCGGTGCCCGTGCCTTAGACTCCGGTGCACGTGCCTTAGACTCCGGTGCACGCACGCTGCGTCGATGCGCTCAGCTCGGCTTCAGCGCCTCGGCGAGCTCCTTGGCGACGGCCGCGGTCGGCTGCTTGCGGGCCACGCGGCGCACGGCGGTCTTGATGCGCGCGACCGTGCCCCGCAGCGACTTGACCGTCGCATTGCGCTCGACGACCGCGGCCGACGCGACGCCGAGCACGCCACCCTGGGCCCCGTTGACGGCCTTCAGCTTCTCGAGGTTGGCCGCAAGGGCCGCCAGCGCCTCAGCGTCGACGCCCGCGGGGGTGAGCCAGGCCTCGTTCTCCTTGGCGGCGCTGAGCATCAGGTCGGCGTTGGTCAGGATGCCACCGAGCGCGCCGTCGAGGCGCACGCCGACGCGAAACCGCTTGAGCAGCGCCTTGTCCGACGCCCGCTCCTGCTTCGCCGCCTCTCGGAGGTCGGTCAGCCCCGTGACGACCGCGTTGAGCAGCTCGTTCTCGACCTGCGTGAGCCCCGGGGCCACGAGCCGTCGCGCAGCGGCGCTGTTCGCGGTCGCGCCGAGCTTGGCGAGGTCCGACTTGAACGCCGCCAGATGCGAGGCCTTGAAGCCGACCTTGTCGAGGTCCTTGGCCCACTTGGTCGCGAACGTGACGAGGCGCCCACCCTGGGCGATCCGCGTCTGGATGGCCCGCGGGATCGGCTCGCGCGTCACCGCGCGCGGGCGCTTGGGAGCGGTCGGGGGCGAGGTCGGGGGTACGTCAGGCATGAGCAGGGCTCCAACAATCGGTGCCCGGGGGCTCCCACGACGGACACCGCGTCCGGTGGGTATCGGGCGTCAAGAACAGGAGGCCAGCGTATTCAGCGCGGGCAAGCGCGCAAGAGGTTTGGTGCGTTTTTTTTCTCGTGGCTCGCGCGCACCCGCTCAAGGCCCACGTCGAGTCAGGCAGCCCAAACCCGAGCAAGACTTTCGAGCTTCGAGCGCCCAAGGGGGCGTTCAGCCCTGGGTACGGGCCAGGTCAGCGACTGGAAGCCGCACTGACTTGACGTCGGCTTGACACCGTGGACACGTCGCTGTACAAGGATGGCCTCGCAGCAATGGAGGATACCGTGATGGGTAACGATTCCACGTTCTACGAAAGATTGAAAGAGGAGCGCGCAAGGGCCGGCCAGCCGGAATCGACGGAGCTCGAAACCGTGGTTCGTGAGACGCTTGCCTGCCTGAGTTCGAGCACGACCGATGCGCGCAAGCCGGGGATGCTGCTCGGGAAGATCCAGTCGGGAAAGACGCGCGCGTTTCTGGGAATCATGGCTGCCGCGTTTGACGACGGCTACGACGTCGCTGTGGTGCTCACGAAGGGAACGCGGACGCTTGCTCAACAGACGGTGAGTCGCATCGCCAGGGAGTTCAAGGCCTTTCGCGAGTCCGAGGAGCTGGACGTCTACGACATCATGAGCGTCCCCTCCCTCAATGGATATGAGCTGGAGCACCAGAAGCTCGTCATCGTTGCCAAGAAGGAGTCCAACAACATGAAGCGGCTCCTCAAGCTCTTTGCGGAGGACTACCCAACGCTCCTCGAAAAGCGTGTGCTTATCGTCGATGACGAGGCGGACTTCGCCAGTATCCGCTTCACGAAGGTGAAGGACTCGGAGGACATTGAGCCGGGCCGGATCTCTGATCGAATCGACGAACTGCGTCGGGCGATCGGCCGCCGAGGAAGGGCTTCCGTACTCCAGGTGACGGCCACGCCCTACAGCCTGTATCTGCAGCCCGATGAGTACGAGCAGGTCGATGGCGAGTTCGTCTACGAACCGAAGCGCCCGGCGTTTACCCGGCTGGTTCCGGTCCACGGTGCCTACGTCGGCGGCGATCACTACTTCGGTGAACACGACACATCCCGGCCCGAGTACTACCTATGGCACCCCGTTGACGAGCAGGAACTCGACCGTCTCCGTTCAGAGGATCGGCGTCGAATAAAGAGGGACCAAGCCCTGACGTCGCCGAACGTCGCCGCACTGCGCCACGCAGTCATCTCATTCGTCACCGGCGCATGCATTCGCCGGCTTCAGCAATCAGCACGCAAGGAGCCCCCAAAGAAGTACTCGATGGTTCTGCACGTCGAGACCTCGCGAAAGGCACATGCGTGGCAGAACAAGGTGGCGCGAGAGATCGTAGTGGCCATGCGCGATGCCGCGGTCGCGAGCGAGCCGGTGTTCGACGAGCTGGTCGGCAGGGCGATTGACGACTTGCGACGCTCGGTCGAGGCCGAAGCGCTCTCGATGCCAGATCCGACCGCCTTGCTGAGCGCGGTTCGCGATGCGTTTACAAAAGACGCAGTCGTTGCTGAGTCGGTCAACTCGGATCGCGATGTCGAAGCCCTGCTGGACGAGAACGCCGAGCTGAGGCTGCGCCCGTTCTGCAACATCTTCATCGGCGGCCAGATCCTCGATCGCGGGATCACGGTGCCGAATCTCATCGGCTTCTACTACGGCCGCTCGCCGCGCAAGATGCAGCAGGATACGGTGTTGCAGCATGCGCGCATGTACGGCACACGGCCAAGACCCGACCTCGCTGTCACTCGGTTCTACACAAGCCCGGCGCTGTTCCAGGCCCTGAAGCGTGTCCATGAGTTCGATTCGGCTCTCCGTCATGCCTTTGAGACCAACGCCCACGACCGTGGAGTGGCGTTCGTGCACAAGGAGCCAGGTGGCCGCGTCATCCCATGCGCGCCGTCCAAGGTACTCGCATCGAATATCGTCGCTCTGCGGCCGGGTCGCTCTCACCTGCCCATCGGGTTCCAAACCAAACCGAAGTCCTCCATCCGGGCCACGATTCTGAAGATCGACCGACTCGTGCCTGAACTGGCTCTTGGCGCACCGAGGGTGGCGGTCAAGATCTCCACATCGGTCGCTTTCGAGATCCTCGGGCACGTGGAGGAGACGCTTGAATTCGAGACCGGTTATGACTTCGACTGGAAGGCCTGTGGCGCCGCGCTCGAGTACTTTGCTCGCACCGCGGCCCCTCCGGCCGAGCGCGATGCATGCTGGCTGGTGGCAGACACTGGGCGCCGAATGAGCCGTGTTCGAGCGGACGGCGAGCGATACTCGGACGCCCCGGACGGTCCCGGCGACCGCAAGCTCGTCGCCGAGATCGACGACGGGCTCCCTAGGCTTGTCTTGCTTCGGCAGGATGGGCTCGAGGAGGACGGCTGGCGTGGTCACCCGTTCTGGTGGCCCGTCCTCTATGCGCCTGCCTCCGCGAAGCCTGCCATCTTCGCCTCGACGGTTCGGCCTGACGACGATCATGACGTGCCGGACGACGACGACGACTAGCAACCGCAATTCGGTCGATCCGCCACCGGTGCGGCGAAGCCCGCCCTGAGCGGACACGGGGCGTGAGTTGGCGGCGCCGTGCGATTTGGCACCAGGCGCGGTTCGATGTACGGTCCGCGCCATGTCGAAGAAGCCGCCAGCGCCGCCGTCCGAGCCCCGCGCGTACCGCCACGACGATGCGACGAGCCCGGGACGGCCCGAGGTCGGGACGCAGGCCGAGTTCAAGAAACGGAAGGCCCCCCGCCGCTATCGGTACGACTCGTCACTGTCGCCGGCGCTCGAGTGGGACCAGGGCAGCGCGCGCGAGGCGGGCGAGGCGCTCTTGCGGCGCATCGAAGAAGCCACCACGCTCGAGGACGCGAAGGCCGCGGCGGCCGAGCTTCGGGCGATGTCGCGGCCGTTCCTCGACTGGGCCGGCAAGGCCGAGCGCGGTGCGTTCGACGTGCCGACGCTGCCGCTCTTTGTCCACGAGCGCCTCTCGACGAAGGCCATCCTGGAGACGCTGACAGGCCACCAGCAGAAGCCCCGCCAGTCGACGATGTTCGACCTATTCGCTGAGACCGACCGGCCCCTCTTCGACCGCCTGGTCCGACCCTACGAGCACCAGGAGCCATGGGTCAATCGGTTGATCCTGGGCGACTCCCTCGTCGTCATGAGCTCGCTCCTCGAGTACGAGGGGCTCGGCGGCAAGGTGCAGATGATCTACATGGATCCGCCCTATGGCGTGAAGTTCGGCTCGAACTTCCAGCCGTTCGTGCGCAAGCGCGACGTCGCACACGGCGACGACGCGGACCTCACGCGCGAGCCCGAGATGGTGCAGGCCTATCGCGACACCTGGGAGCTCGGACTGCACAGCTACCTGACCTACCTGCGCGACCGTCTGCGCGTCGCACGCGAGCTACTCACCGAGAGCGGCAGCTGCTTCGTGCAGATCTCCGACGAGAACGTGCACCACGTCCGCGAGCTGATGGACGAGGTGTTCGGGGCGGAAAACTTCATGTCGGTTATATCCTTTCGAAAGAAGACAATGCCGCTCGGGGCAAAGCACCTGGAGGCCGTCGGTGACTTCCTCGTGTGGTACGCGAAGGACATAGCGAGGGCGACGTATTCGCGCCTTTACGTTGAGCAGAACTTCGAAGGAGACCCGCATTGGAATTTCGCTGAACTAGCCGACGGCACTCGCCGGCAGATGACAAAGGCGGAGATCAACAATCACGCCTTGCTTCCGGAGGGCGCGGTTCCGCTGCAGCTCATCCACCTGTACCCGGTTGGAGTAAATCGAAATGGGATCTTCACGTTTCCGTTTCGGGGGGCGCCCTACGATCCGCCTGCAGGCAACAGCTGGTTTACGAACCCGACCGGAATGCAGCGTTTGGCCGATGCCAATCGAATCGAGCCGTACGAGGACGGCAGGACGCTTCGCTACGTGTTGAAAGCGACCGATTGCCCGGTGTCGCAGCTGACCAATCTGTGGTCCGACACGTCTGCACCCCGCGACAAGGTGTACGCGGTTCAAACGGACGCAAAGGTTGTCCAGCGCTGCATGTTGATGACAACTCGCCCGGGCGACCTGGTCCTCGATCCAACATGTGGCGGGGGGACGACGGCCCTGGCAGCGGAGCGCTGGGGACGGCGATGGATCGCAATCGACGTGAGCCGGGTTCCTTTGGCGGTAGTTCGCCAGCGGCTGCTAACAGCCACATTTCCGTGGTTTCGACTAGTTGACGAAGCGCGGGGGCCCCGAGGCGGATTTGTGTACCGCGAGAAGTACGACTCGAAGAGCCGTCCGAGCGGCGGCGTCGTTCGCATCGTTAGTCGCGGAACGTTCTCCGGGGACGAGCAGCCGAGGGAAGTGGTCCTCGTCGACCGGCCGGAGGAGAACGACAAGGTCACGCGCATCTGCGGTCCGTTCGTCGTGGAAGCCACCATGCCCACGCCGGCCGAGTGGGAGACGCAGACACCGCCCATCGACGAGGCGCCGACCGACCTCCGGGCGCGCATGCTGGAGGTGCTCAAGCGCTCGCCGGTGCTGCGCCTCGACGGCAACCGCACCGTGACCTTCCAGACGGTCCGTGCCCCAGCGAAGTCGCTCGTGCTCTCGGCCGAGGCGCTCGCGCCCGCGGCGGACGGGACGCCGCAGCCGGTCGCCTTCGTCTTTGGCCCAGAGAACGGTCCCGTGACCGAGAAGCTCGTCTACGAGGCGGCAAAGGAAGCCCACGCCAAGAGCTACGGGCACCTCTACGTCATCGGCTTCGCCATCCAACCGAACGCGCGCGCCTACGTCGACCAGTGCGAGGCGGCGTCCAGCATCGCGGCGACCTATGTGCAGGCGACGCCCGACCTGCTCATGGGCGACCTCCTGAAGAGCCTTCGGTCCTCGCAGGTCTTCTCGGTCTGCGGCCTGCCCGACGTCACGGTCGGAAAGCTCGGCGACGGCCGGTTCCAGGTGACCGTGAAGGGCCTCGACGTCTTCGACCCGGTGACCATGGAGGTCTCGAGCCGCGACGGGAGCGACGTCCCAGCGTGGTTCCTCGACACAGACTACAACGGCCTGTGCTTTCACGTCTGCCAGGCGTTCTTCCCGCGCACCTCCGCCTGGGAGAGCCTCGCCAAGGCCCTGAAGACGACCTATGAGCCGAGTGTCTGGGAGCACCTGCGGGGCACCACGAGCGCGCCGTTCGGGGCCGGCGAGCACAAGGCGATCGCTGTGAAGGTCATCGACGACCGTGGCAACGAGCTGCTCGTCACGCGGAGCCTTCCGTGAGCGAGCGCCTGACCCGGCTCCGTATTGCGGGCTATCGATCGCTCCGGGACGTGACGGTCGAGCTCGGGCCGCTGAACGTACTCATCGGCGCGAACGGTGCGGGAAAGAGCAACGTCATCTCGTTCTTCAAGCTCCTGAACGAGATGATGGCGGGTCGGCTGCAGCAGCACATCGGTATCTCGGGCCGGGCTCAGTCGCTCCTGCACTTTGGTCCGAAGCACACGTCATGTCTCGAGGCCGTGCTCGACCTTGAAACGGACGCCGGCGCTCGGATCTCGCACACCATGCGATTGAGCCCGGGCGATGGCGACACGTTGGCGTTCACGCAGGAGATCCTGAGTGGAGGCGCCAATGGTCCTGCTCCGACTCTGCCCGTGGACCTCGGCCAAGGCCACGGGGAGACGCGCCTCCGTGCCACGGCCGACGCCGGAAACGAACCGGCGCGTTCGGTGCGACGCCTCCTCGACGCGTGCCACGTCTATCACTTCCACGATACCTCCCAGCTCGCCGCGCCCAGGCGCGCCGCCTACCTTCAAGACAATCACGTGCTTCGACATGACGCGGGAAACCTTGCTTCGATGCTGTTCGCCTACCGAGCGCGGAGCCCGGTCGTCTACCGCCGCATCGTGTCGACGCTCCGTCAGGTCATGGTCGAGTTCGACGACTTTGTCTTGGATCCCGGTGGCGTCAACCCGAACGAGATTTTTCTAAACTGGCGAGCGAAAGGCCAAGACTACGTCTTCGGGCCACATCAGCTCTCGGACGGGAGCCTCAGAGCGATGGCGCTCATGACCTTGCTGCTCCAGCCCGAGGCCGAGCAGCCGGCGCTGATGGTCCTCGACGAGCCCGAGCTCGGCCTGCATCCGTATGCGCTCGCGATCGTCGCCGGCCTCGTGCAAGCCGCCGCCGTCGGGTCGCAGGTTATCGTCGCGACGCAGTCACCGGCATTCGTCGATCACTTTCGCGCGTCGGAGGTCCTTGTCGTGGACTCACAGGCGCACGCGTCGAGGCTCCGACGCCTGGACGACGCCGAGCTCGCTGGCTGGCTCGAGGACTACTCGCTCGGAGAGCTGTGGGAACGCAACGTGTTCGGCGCAGGCCCAATGCCGTGAGGCAGCTCATCGCCTTCTGTGAGGGGCCGACGGAGCAGGAGTTTTGCGCCCGCGTCCTGCAGCCGCACTTGTTTCCGGCCGGTGACGGCATCATCCAACCCCTTCCAATTGGCGCCAAGGGACCTCGCCACGTCTTCGGCTTGGGGCGCCGAAGCTACGGCTCGATGCGACGCTTCATCATGGACACGATCAAGCATCGCGACCGGCGGGAGGTCACCTTCACGACCCTTCTCGACGTCTACGCGCTGCCGGGTGACTTTCCGGGAAAGGCAGCTCTCCCGCGACGGCGGTCTGGTACGAAGCCCGACGTTCGCGCGCTCGAAACGGCGTTCGGCGGCGACGTCGCTCATCCGCGCTTCGTCCCGAACCTGATGCTCCACGAGTTCGAGACCCTGCTGTTCGCGGATCCACGGGCCTTCAGTGTGGCGTTTCCAGACTGCGAGGCGGCAATCGGCCAGCTCGAGGCGATTGCGGCGTCGTTTCCAAACGTCGAGCACATCGACGACGGACCAAGCACGGCGCCGTCAAAGCGAATCATCGCCCTGCTGCCACGGTACGAGGGCCGCAAGGCGTCGGCGGGTCCGGCCATCGCTGAACGCATCGGTCTCCGGACGATCCGCGCCAAGTGTCCGCACTTCGATGCGTGGCTCACGCGGCTCGAGACCCTGCTGGGAACCGGGAGCGCACGATGAGCGACTTTCAGGCCGTCGCCGAGCCCATCCTGAACGGCCCGTTCGCCGTCCCAGCGCTGCACTGGCACATCGAGAAGGGAGCGACGCCCGAGAAGCGCGCCGGCCGACGCGCGTCGGTGTACCACGTGGCCGACGCGACTGGAGAGGGCACGCGGGCGGTCGAGCTGACGCTCGTCAACCAGCTGCGAGAGCGGGTGACTGCGTGGTCCGCACAGGGTCATCCCGGGGTGACCGGAACGACGCTCGAGCTGCTCCAATACTGGGCCCGGGAGGACCGCCAGCGCCCACTGTTCTTCGCGCAACGGGAGGCGGCTGAGACCGTCATCTTCTTGACCGAGGCGCGCGCCGACTTCCTCCAGGGCATGACGGTGCCGCAGGACGCGGGCGGCGACTGGGAGCGGCGGGCGTGCAAGATGGCGACGGGCTCTGGGAAGACGACCGTGATGGGGATGCTGGCGGCCTGGCAGATCCTCAACAAGTCGAACGATCGGCGCGACAAGCGGTTCTCGGACCTCGTGCTGGTGGTCTGCCCGAACGTCACCATCCGCGACCGCCTGCGGGAGCTCGATCCGCAGCTCGGCGAGGCGAGCCTCTACCGAACGCGCGACCTCGTGCCGTCTCACCTCATGCCGTCGCTGCTCCAAGGACGCGTCCTGGTGGCGAACTGGCATGCGTTCCAGCCGCGCACGGCCAACGCCGGGGGACAGACGGCCAAGGTGCTCCGGACGGGGGTGCGGAAGCTCGTGAGGGAGACGGTCCGGATCGGGCCCAAGGCGACGACCGCCCGCGGCAGTCGGTACGTGACGCGCGAGATGTACATCGCGCAGGTCGCTGCTGGCGAGCTCTCGGTGCTCGAAGAGACCGTGGGCGCCGACGGTCAGGTCGAGAAAGCAGTCGTCGAGTCGGAGCGGTGGGTCGAGAGCGACGCCTCGCTCATCCGCCGCGTGCTGCAGGGGAGCACGAAGCGGAGCCTCCTCGTGTTGAACGACGAGGCGCACCACGCCTATCGCGTGGTCGCTGACACCGAACCGGAGGACGTGCAGGGGTCGCTCTTCGAGGCCGAGGAGGACGAGGCCGAGCTCATCGAGGAAGTGCGCGTCTGGATTGATGGACTCGATGCCGTCCATCGCACGCGGCGAATCAACCTGGCGGTCGACTTCTCGGCAACGCCCTACTTCCTGACGGCCGCCGGGAAGCACGCGGGCGAGCCTTTCCCGTGGATCGTGTCGGACTTCGGCCTCGTCGATGCGATCGAGGCCGGGCTGGTCAAGGTGCCGCAGCTCGCCTTGCGCGACACCACGGGAGAAGAGAAGAGCGTCTACTTCAACCTGTGGCGCTGGATCATGAGCCGGCTCGACTCGAAGGAGCGCGGCGGGAAGCGCGCGAGCCCGAAGCCCGAGGCCATCCTGAAGTGGGCGCACTCGCCGCTGGTGCAGCTCGCGAACGAATGGGAGCGCGATTTCCTCGCGTGGGACGGCACCTCCAGCGATGAGCGCCCCCCAGTCTTCATCGTGGTTTGCAAGAACACGTCGCTCGCGAAGCTGGTCCACGAGTGGCTGTCAGACGATCGAGCAGCGCCCGAGGTCCCGGGCATCCCGCGGTGCCAGATCGAGGCGTTTCGCAACGATGCGTCACTGCCCGAGGGCCAGGTCACCATTCGCGTCGACTCGAAGGTGGTTCACGAGACCGACGGCGGCGTCGAAGGCTCCGGCTCGAAGGCCGACGAGGCGCGGTGGATGCGCTACACGCTGGACACGGTTGGACGCGCCGGCTGGCAACGTAACAGTGATGGGATGCAGCTCGTGCCCGCCGAGTTTGCCGAGCTGGCGACCAAACTCGGGCGCCCCTTGCACCCGCCTGGCCGCTCGGTCCGCTGCATCGTCTCGGTGGGCATGCTCACGGAGGGCTGGGACTGCAACACCGTCTCGCACGTCGTGGGGCTCCGGCCGTTCATGTCCCAGCTCCTGTGCGAGCAGGTCGTGGGCCGCGGCCTGCGACGACGCATCTATGAGGTGCGCGACGACGGGTTGCTCGAGGAAGAGGTCGCGTGGGTGCTCGGCGTACCGTTCGAGATCATCCCGTTCAAGGCGACCACGGGGCCATCAACACCGCCGCCAAAAAAGCATCACGTCCGTGCCCTTCCGTCGCGCTCTGCGCTCGAGATTCGGTTTCCGCGCGTTGAGGGCTACACGCAGGCGGTGCGGAGTCGGCTCACCTTGGACTTCGGCTCGGTGGCGAAGCTGTCGCTCGACCCGACGCAGATCCCGACGCACGTCGACATGAAGGCAGGCCTCCCCGACAACCAGGGACGCATGACCTTGAGCGGTCCGGGCGACATCCACCGGATTGATGTCAAGGAGCAGCTGCGAGGCGTCCGACTCCAAACCGTCGCGTTCGATCTCGCACGAGCGTTGACGCGCCACTATGCCCGGCAGCAGTCGTGTGAGGTGCCGGTACATGCGCTGTTCCCGCAGATCGCAGCGCTCGTCATGCGCTACCTGAGCGAGAAGGTCGTGCCCCTCGCCCCAGCAACGCCGGAGATGGTGTCCTTCTCGCCGTACTACGGCATGGTCATCGAGAACATGCTGGAGCGGCTGGGACCCGACACAGCGGCGGGCGAAGCCCCGGAGGTGCCCCGCTACGAGGCGCGCCGCAGGCCGGGCTCGACGGCAGACGTAGACTTCCAAACGTCGAAGGACGTGCGGGAGGTGACTCGGAGCCATGTGAACTTCGTCGTGGCCGACACGAAGCGATGGGAGCAGTCGGCCGCCTACGCGATCGACACGCATCCGGCGGTCGTCGCCTTTGTCAAGAACGCAGGCCTCGGCTTCACGATCCCCTACCTGTTCGCGGGCTTCACGCACGACTACGAGCCGGACGTCCTCATCTGCCTGGCCTCGGGCCAGACACTCGTCCTGGAGACCAAAGGCTTCGACCCGCTCGCCGAGAACAAACGCGTCGCTGCGGAGCGCTGGGCCGCAGCCGTCACGGCGGAGGGCTCGTACGGCACCTGGACCTACCGGATGGCGCGATCGGTCGCGGAGGTGACCGAAGTGCTCGACTCGCTCGCCTCGTGATCGCTGTCGTGGCCACCCAGACGCCAGCCTCGACCGCCGCCGCCACAGACGCCGTGCCGCACCGCCGCCGCAAGAGACGCCCCGTCACACCGCCGCCACCCCAGACGCCCGGCCAAACCGCCGCCGCCACAGACGCCCTGTCACACCGCCGCCGCACCAACGCCGAAAGGACGCCTAGCACTCGCCGATCGGTCGTCACCTGCAAGCCCGTTCGCGCCGGGACGACCCCGGTTGGGGCCGAACCCCGCAGCGCGAAGCGCGAGGACCGGCCCC
>SXGT01026371.1_pt1 | contig 22044 bp, 20 predicted proteins | sample 3176221 | NCBI WGS metagenome assembly SXGT01 (sample SAMN11356862, study PRJNA531348) | freshwater metagenome | isolation source: freshwater sample F1-120 | place: China: Fuxian Lake, Yuxi | collected 2017-12-25
CAGGTCGAGCGGGTCGAGGGCGGCTCCAAGCACCGCGGCCGCTGGGGCTTCTCCCGCGGCAGCGACCCCTGCCGGTGGGCCTTCCTCGGGGCCTTCGTGCCGCCCGAGCCGGGCTCGAAGGCCCCCGACATGCGGACCTTCCTCGTGCCCAGAGCCGATTACGTTCTGGACGACACCTGGCACGTCTCGGGGCTGCGCGGCACCGGCAGCAATGACGTCGTCGTCCAGGGCGCCTTCGTGCCCGAGCACCGCACCCACCGCTTCAAGGACGGCTTCCTGTGCGAGAGCCCCGGCAATGCGCTCAACAGCGGGCCGCTGTACAAGATCCCCTTCGGGCAGCTCTTCGTGCGCTCGGTGTCGACCCCGTCCATTGGGATGGCGCTCGGGGCGCTCGAGGCCTTCCGCGAGGTGATGCGCGAGCGGGTCAGCCGCGCCGACGGCGGCAAGGGGATCGACGATCCCGTCGGCCAGCGGGTCGCGGCCGAGGCCGAGGCCACCGTGGACGCGGCGCGCCTCGTGCTGGAGCGCAACTTCGCGCGCATGATGGCCTGCGCGCGGCGCGGGGAGGTGCCCTCCATCGACGACCGGGTCAAGTGGCGCTTCGAGTCGTCGGCGGCCGTGGGCCAGTGCGTCGAGGTCGTCAACGCCCTCTTCGCCGCCGGCGGCAGCCGCTCGATCTTCCTCGACAGCCCCATGCAGCGCTACTTTCAGGACATCCACGCCTGCCGGGCGCACTACGCCAACAACCCCGACAAGCCCTCGCGCAATTACGGCAAGGTGCTCTTCGGGCAGCGCAACGAGGATTTTTTCATCTAGCCATGACAGACAACCTCACATTGTCCCACCTCGGCTTCGAGGTCAGCGATCTGGCCGCCTGGGAGACCTTCGCGACGCAGGTCCTGGGGCTGACGGTGGCCCGCCGAGGCGCCGACGGCGCCTTCTCCCTGAGGATGGACGGCCACGCCCAGCGCCTCTGGATCACCCCCGGCCCGCGCGACGACCTCTCCTTCGTCGGCTTCGAGGTCGACGACGGCGCGGCCCTGGAGGCGCGCGTGGCGCACGTCCAGTCCATGGGCGTCGACGTGGCCTGGGCCGAGGCCGACGAGGCCGCGGCGCGCGACGTCGCGCGGCTGGCGCGCTTCAAGGACCTCAACGGGGTCCAGGTCGAGCTGGTCTGCGGCGCGGCCAGGGCGACCGGGCCCTTCGCCTCCGAGGCGCTGATCAGCCGCTTCGTCGCCGACGACCTCGGGCTCGGCCATGTGGTCATGCGGGCGCGGGATCGCCAGCAGAGCGTGGACTTCTACGCCCAGGCGCTCGGCTTCGTCTTGAGCGACCGGATCACCTGCGAGATCGGCGGCTACCCGGTCGACATCACCTTCATGCACGCGGCCAGCGGCCCCGGCAGGCTCTCGCGCCATCACTCGCTGGCCTTCGGCGAGAAGCTGCCCAAGCGGCTGCACCACTTCATGCTGGAGGTGGCCGTGCTGGACGACGTGGGCAGGGCCTACGATCGCACGGTCGACCACCGGCACAGGATCACGCAGACCATCGGGCGCCACCCGAACGACAGGATGGTGTCCTTCTACGCGCTGACGCCCTCGGGCTTCGAGTTCGAGTACGGCTGGGGCGGCCTCCAGGTCAACGACGAGGTCTGGGAGTCGACCACCTACGACCACATCAGCGAGTGGGGCCACCGCCGCCCCCCCTACCCGCGCCCGCGCGATTGAGCGCGGCGCCGCACAGGAGATCGGACCATGGTCAGCGCCGCGCCTCAGGGCAGCTTCGTCGAGATCGGCGACGGGCTCTCGATCCATTACCACGACGTCGGGGAGGGCTTCCCGGTCGTCTTCAACCACGGCAGCGGCCCTGGCGCCAGCGGCATCAGCAACTTCAAGCGCAACATGGCGGCCTTCGTCGAGGCGGGCTTTCGGGTCATCGTGCCGGACACGCTGGGCTTCGGGCGCTCCAGCAAGCCGGCCGACGCGATGTACACGCTCGACTTCATGGTCGGCGGCCTCTCGAAGCTGCTGGCGGCGCTCGGCGTGGAGCAATGCGCGGTGGTGGGCAACTCCATGGGCGGGGCGATGTCGATCCACCTGGCCCTGGAGCGCCCCGAGCTGGTCAAGAAGCTCGTCCTGATGGCCCCCGGCGGGCTGGAGTCGCGCGAGGTCTACATGCAGATGCAGGGCATCCGCGCGATGATCAAGCTGCTCTACGGCGGCGGCGGCTTGACGCGGGAGACGATGCGCAGCCTCTTCGAACTGCAGCTCTACGACCCCTCGCTGATCAGCGACGAGACGATCGACGAGCGCCTTGAGGTGGCCCTGACCCAGCCGCCGACGATCACGTCGAACATGCGGATCCCGGACCTGAGCGGGCGCCTCGGCGAGCTCTCGATGCCGGTCTTCACATTCTGGGGCGCGGACGATAAGTTCTGCCCGGTCAGCGGGGCGGCGACCATCGCCCGCGAGGTGGCCGACGCGCGGGTGTTGACGATCTCGCGCTGCGGGCACTGGGTCATGGTCGAGCGCGAGGCGCTCTTCAACCGCATGACGATAGACTTCCTCAATGAGTAAGGGCGCTTGCATGGATCAACTTGAGATCGATCGCTTCGGCAGGGAGCTCTACGAGGCGCTGCGGGCGCTGCGGACGGTGCCGCCGCTGACGGGGCGGGTGGCGGGGATCACGATCGACGACGCCTACCGGATCTCGCGCTCGATGCTGGCGCTGCGGCTGGCCGAGGGCGAGCGGATCGTGGGCAAGAAGATCGGCGTGACGGGGCTCGTCGTCCAGAAGATGCTCGACGTGCACCAGCCGGACTTTGGCTTTTTGACCGACGCGATGGTCTGCGCGGGGGGGGCCTCGGGCGGCGTGCCGGAGATGAAGATCAGCGGGCGCTTGATCCAGCCGAAGGCGGAGGGGGAGCTGGCCTTCGTGCTGGCCAGGCCCTTGCGGGGGCCGGGGGTGACGGGGCCGGACGTGCTGGCGGCGACGGCGTCGATCTGCCCCTGCTTCGAGGTGGTGGACTCGCGCATCGACGACTGTAAGATCCGGATCGAGGACACGGTGGCGGACAACGCCTCGTCGGGGCTCTTCATCCTCGGCGACGCCGTCCCGATGAACGGCTCGCCGGAGGGCGCCTCAGGGTTGGATCTGTCGAAGATCGTGATGGAGGTGACGAAGAACGGGGCGCCCTTGAGCCGCGGGACGGGGGCGGCCAGCGCCATCGGGTCGCCGGAGGGCTGCGTGGCGTGGCTGGCCAACACGCTCGGGGCCTTCGGGATCGGGCTGGAGGCCGGCGAGGTGATCCTGTCGGGGTCGCTGGTGCCGCTGGAGCCGGTGCGGGCGGGGGACGAGATGCGGGCCGAGATCGCGGGGCTGGGCGCGGTGGCCGTGCGCTTCGTCTAGCCGCCCCAAAGCGGGCGCGGGGGTTGGTCGGCGAGGGGTCCGCCTCGCCGTCCGGGCCGTGGTGGCGGGGGTCGGTGGGGTCTGGGTGGGGAGCGTGGAGGGGGCGATGCAGAAGACGAGGGCGGCGATCATCGGGCCGGGGAACATCGGCACGGATCTGCTCATCAAGGCGCTCAGGAGCGCGCTGATCGAGCCGGTGTGGAGCGTGGGGGTGGTGGAGGGCTCCGAGGGGCTCCAGATCGCCCGCGACAGGGGCCTCAAGGCCACCCACGAGGGCCTCGACGCGATGCTGCCGCACCTGGAGCGGGACGGGGTGCAGATCGTCTTTGACGCCACCTCGGCCTACGTGCACCGGCTCAACGCCGAGAAGCTGGCCGACAAGCCCGTCCTGGTCATCGATTTGACGCCAGCGGCGGTGGGGCCTTATTGCATCCCGCCGGTCAACCTGCGCGAGCACCTCGGCGGCGGCGCGCGCAACGTCAACATGGTCTCGTGCGGCGCGCAGGCGACGATCCCGAGGGTGGCGGCGGTCTCGCGGGTGCAGCCGGTGGCCTACGGCGAGATCGTGGCGACGGTGGCGTCCAGGTCGATTGGGCCGGGGACGCGCAACAACATCGACGAGTTCACCCGGACGACCGCCAGCGCCATCGAGCAGGTCGGGGGGGCCGAGCGCGGCAAGGCGCTCATCGTCATCACCCCGGCCGATCCGCCGATCATGATGCGCGACACGATCCATTGCCTGACCGTCGACGCGCCGGACGTGGCGGCGATCAGGGCTTCGGTGCTTGAGATGGTCGCGGAGGTCCAGCGCTACGTGCCGGGCTACGCGCTCAAGAACGGGCCGGTCTTCGACGGCCGCCGCGTGACCACCTTCATGGAGGTCCAGGGCCTGGGGGACTACCTGCCGCGCTCCGCGGGCAACCTGGACATCATGACCGCCGCCGCACTCCGCACCGCCGAGATGTTCGCCGAGGCGCTCCAGCGCGGCGAGCTGACGCTCTGATCGACACCGGGCACGCTCCAGACTTGAGGTCGCCGATGAATCTCCAAGGCAAGAAGGTTGCGCTCCACGACATGAGCCTGCGCGACGGGATGCACGCCCGCCGGCACCAGATCTCCATCGACGAGATGGTCGCCATCGCCACCGCGCTCGACGCCGCCGGGATGCCCCTGATCGAGATCTCCCACGGGGACGGCCTCGGCGGGTCCTCGATCAACTACGGCTTCTCGGCCCACACCGAGCGGGAGTACTTCGAGGCCGTGATCCCGAAGCTTGTGCGGGCGCGGGTCTCGGCGCTGGCCCTGCCGGGGATAGGCACGGTGGACGACCTGAGGATGGCGGTGGACTGCGGCGTGACGACGATCCGGGTGGCGACCCATTGCACCGAGGCCGACATCTCCGGCCAGCACATCGGCATCGCCGTGGGGCTGGGCGTCGACACGGTCGGCTTCCTGATGATGGCCCACATGATCTCGCCGGAGGAGATCCTGGCGCAGGCCAGGCTGATGCAGGGCTTTGGCGCCAACTGCATCTACTGCACGGACTCGGCCGGGTACATGCTCCCCGACGACGTCAGCGCCCGCATCGGGCTGCTTCGGGCGGAGCTTGATCCCGGCGTCGAGGTCGGCTTCCACGGCCACCACACCCTGGGCATGGGGATCGCCAACTCCCTGGCGGCGATCGAGGCCGGCGCCGACCGGATCGACGTCTCCGCCGCGGGCCTGGGGGCCGGGGCCGGCAACACCCCCGCCGAGGTCTTCGTCGCCGTCCTTGACCGCATGGGCGTCGAGCACGGCGTCGACCTCTACCGGATCATGGACGTGGCCGAGGATCTCGTCGTCCCCATGATGGACCGCCCGATCCGGGTCGACCGCGACGCCCTCATCCTCGGCTACGCAGGGGTCTATTCGTCCTTCCTGCTCTTCGCCCAGCGGGCCGCGGCCACCTACGGCCTCTCCTCCCGGGACATCCTCGTCGAGCTCGGCCGCCGCAAGACCGTCGGCGGCCAGGAGGACATGATCGAGGACGTCGCCCTGGACATGGCCCGCGCCCGCGACCAGAGCCGCTGATTACACCGCCGTCGCCCCGAACAACACCGCCATGTAGGCCGCGAAGCAGCACAGCAACAACACGCCCTCCGGCCTCGTGATCCGCATCCCCGTCTTCATCAGCGGGAAGAGCAGCAGCGACACACCCAGCATCCACCAGTTGTCCCGGCTCAAGATCTCCGGGGGGACCGACAAGGGCAGGATCAGCGCGGCGACGCCCCCGATCCCGAGTATGTTGAAGATGTTCGACCCCACGATGTTGCCCACCGCGATGTCGTCGTTGCCCTTTCGGGCCGCCACCAGCGACGTGATCAGCTCCGGCATGCTCGTGCCGGCGGCCACGATCGTCAGCCCTATCGTCGTCTCTGAGATCCCCAGCGCCTCGGCCACCGCCACCGACCCCTTGATCAGCGCGGCCGAGCCCGCAGCCAGCACCGCCACCCCGATCACCACCGCCAGCCCGTTCAAGGCCCAGGCCGCGCCGCCCGTCCGACCGAAGGACGCCGTCGTCAGGCTCTCAAACTCCTCCTGCTCCTCGGGCGGGGTGTTCTTGCGGGCGATCCACACCGCATAGCCGGTGAAGATCACCATCGCCGCCAACAGCGCCCCGCCCTCCAGGCGATCGAGCGACCCGTCGCGCGCCAGCAGGTGGAGCTGAATGGCCGCCAGCAACATCACCGGCCACTCCAGGCGCACCGTGTTGCCGCCGATCGTCAGCGGCTGGATCAGCGCCGTCAACCCGAGGATCGCCGCGATGTTGAAGATGTTCGACCCCACGATGTTGCCCAGCGCCAGGCCCGGCCTGCCCTCCAGGCTCGCCTGCACCGAGACCACCATCTCGGGCATCGACGTCCCCGCCGCCACGATCGTCAGCCCGACCACCGCCGGGGTCACCCGCCCCAGCAGCGCCATCCCGCACGCGCCCCGCACCAGCGCCTCTCCGCCCGCCACAAGCAGCCCAAGCCCCAGAAGGATAAGCAACCAGGAGACAAGCATATTGGACCTCAATCGCGTTGAACGACCTTCATCAGATGACCGCAAGAAGTGCCATAAGAGGGGCCGCAGTCAAGACCCTCGTGTAAATTTATTCTACGAGCGGCCTGACCCGGCGAGCGCTGGCACGAGCCAGGGGATCAAAAGCCGCCGAGGCGCGCCCAGCGGTCCCGGTGCCATGCGGCGTCGCCGAAGGTCACCGCGGCGGCACGGGCGCGCTTGAGGTAGAGGCCGACGTCGTACTCATCGGTGACCCCCACGCCGCCGTGCATCTGCACGGCCTCGTTGGTGACCTTGACGAAGACCTCCGCGCAGCGCGCCTTGGCCAGCGAGGCGGCGCGCTCCAGCCCCACGCCCTCGTCCGCCGCCCGCGCCGCGGCCAGCACCGCCGAGCGCGTCAGCGACAGCTCCACGAAGAGCCGCGCCGCCCGGTGCTGGAGCGCCTGGAAGGACCCGATGGGCACGTCGAACTGCCGCCGCTCCTTCAGGTAGGCCAGCGTCACCTCGAAGGCCTCCACCGCCCCGCCCAGCATCTCGGCGCAGAGCCCGACCGTCGCCCGCTCGATGGCCGCCTCCAGCGCCGCCCCGCCCGCGTGCAGCCCCCCGATCAGCGCCTCTGGCCCGACCGCCACGCCGTCGAGGCGGATCGCGGCCGCAGGCTGGCCGTCCACCCGCCATTGCGGCTCGACCTCCAGCCCCCGCGCCCCCGCCTCCACGACGAAGAGCGAGATCCCGTCGGCCTCGGCGGCCTCCCCCCGCGTCCTGGCCGACACGATCAACGCGCCCGCGGCGCCGCCGGCCAGCGCGTGCAGCTTGCGCCCCGTCAGCACATAGCCCCCCTCGACCTCCACCGCGCTGGTGCGCACCAGCGACCGCTCAAAGCGCTGCCCCGGCTCCAGCCACGCCACCGACACGATCGCCGCGCCCGACGCGGTGGCCTCCAACCATCGCCTTGAGGTTTCGGATTCTCCAGCAAACAGAAGGGTTTGGACGGCGAGCATGGCCGACCCGAGGAGGGGCTCGGGCATCAGCCGGGCGCCGATGGCCTCCAGGACGAGGCACTGCTCGAAGATCCCCAGCCCCAGCCCGCCCATCGCCTCGGGGATCGCCAGCCCGACGAAGCCCAGATCGACCATGGCGCCCCAGAGCGCGGGGTCGAAGCCCACGGGGTCCTGCCTGTCGCGGAAGGCCCGCAGGCGCCCCACGGGGGCCTTCTCGCGCGCGAAGCGCTGCGCGGTCTTGAGCAGGAGCGCCTGCTCCTCATCGAGCGTCAACCTCACGGACCCCTCCTGGCAGGCGGCAGCCAGAGCCGCCCGCCCAATCAAGCTGCCCCTCAGTCCGGCAGGCCGAGCACGCGCTTGGCGATGACGTTGAGCTGGATCTCGGAGGTGCCGCCCTCGATGGTGTTGGCCCTGGAGCGCAGCCACTCGCGCGTCAGCGACAGCGACCCCTCGTCGAAGCCCGCGCCCTCCCAGCCCAGCCCGTCGTAGCCGGCGATCTCGACCGCCAGCTCGTAGCGGCGCTGCTTGAGCTCGCTGGCGCACAGCTTCAGGATCGAGCTCTCCGAGCCGGGCGGCTGCCCCGCCTCGGCGGCCTGCTGCAGCCGGGTCAGCGTCAGCGCGAAGCACGCCGAGTCCATCGCATTGCGGGCGATCTGATCGCGCACCGCCGGATCGGAGAGCTGGCCCTCGGGCTGCCCCAGGTGGCGCCGGGCCAGCCCGACCAGCTCGCCCTCCACGGCGCTCAACACCCCGCCCATCGCCTCGCCGATCATGGTCCGCTCGTACTGCATGAGCGCCTTGGCGACCGTCCAGCCCTTGTCCACCCGATCGACGACGTTCTCCAGGGGCACCCGGACGTCCTCGAAGAAGACCTCGCAGAAAGGCGAGGCGCCGCTGATGAGGGGGATCTGACGGACGGAGACGCCGGGGGAGGCCATGTCGATGAGGAGGAAGGTGATCCCGGCCTGCTTCTTGACGGCCGTGTTGGTGCGCACGAGGCAGAAAATCCAGTCCGAGGCGTCGGCGTGGCTCGTCCACACCTTCTGGCCGTTGACGAGGAGGTGATCGCCCTGGCGCACGGCGCGGGTCTGGAGGGAGGCCAGGTCCGAGCCCGCCCCAGGCTCCGAGTAGCCCTGACACCAGCGCACCTCGCCTCGACAGATCGCCGGCAGGTGCTCCCGCTTCTGCGCCTCGGTGCCGAAGTCCAGCAGCGTCGGCCCGATCATCGTCAGCCCGAAGCCCACCACCGGCGGCGGCAGCGCGAGCCGCCGCAGCTCCTCCTCCAGCACCTCGCCTTGATCCTTGGTGAGCCCCCCGCCGCCGTAGGCCGCGGGCCACGTCGGCGCCGTCCAGCCGCGCTCCAGGCAGGCGTCGAGCCAGCGGCGCACGTCGGCCTCGGGCTCGGCGGCCTTGCGACCGCCCCAGTGGCCGTCAAAGCGCCCACGCCGTCGCCCACGCAGCGAGGCCGGCGCGTTGGCCTCCAGCCACGCCCGCGCCTCTTGTCGGAAGTCTCCCGCAGATTGGGTCATGCGCCGCCCCCCTGAGCCCGCCTCGCGCCCTGTCTGGCCGCGGCGCCCGGCCCGTCGCGCCCTCGCCGCCGCCCGGCCCGTCGCGCCCTCGCCACCGCCGCCCGCCGGGCGGTCGAGGCCTCAGCCCTCGATCAGCCCTCGACGAGCGTGAGCGCCTGCCTGGGGCAGCGCTTGATGGCCAGCTCCAGCTTGTCGCGGACGCCCTCGTCGATGGCGTCCTGGCGGATCTCCAGCTCGTCCTTGTCGTTGACCTCGAAGATCTCCGGGCAGTACGACTGGCACACCCCGTTGGCTTCGCACAGATCCAGGTCCACCTCGATCTTCATGGGCCGCCTCCAGATTGTCGCCTTGCGGGCTCACCCCGCCGAGGGGAAGCGCACCGGCAACGCCTTGTAACCGTTGATGAAGTTGGACCTGAGCCGCCGGATGGGGCCATCGAGCTCGATGTCGGGCGCCCGCTTGAGCAGCTCTTCGAAGAAGATCTGGAGCTCCAGCCGGGCCAGGCTCGCGCCGAGGCAGAAGTGCTCGCCGACGCCGAAGGAGAGGTGCGGGTTGGGGTCCCGGCCGATGTCGAAGGTCTGCGGGTTGTCGTAGACGGCCTCGTCGCGGTTGGCCGAGTGGTAGAAGAGGCAGACCTTGTCGTTCTCCTTGATCGCCTGCCCTCGGATCACGGTGTCCTGCGTGGCGGTGCGGCGGAAGTAGATCAGGGGGCTGACCCAGCGCAGCATCTCCTCGACCGCCGTGGGGATCAGGGAGGGGTCGGCCTTGAGTCTTTCGAATTGGGTTGGGTGCTCCAGCAGCGCCAGCAGGCCGCCCGAGATCGCGTTGCGCGTCGTCTCGTTGCCGGCCACGCTCAGGAGCAGGAAGAAGGCGTCGAACTCCATCTCCGTGAGCTTCTCCCCGTCCAGTTCGGCGTTGAGCAGCATCCTGACCAGATCCTCGCCCTCCTCCCCGGCCCGCGACTCGGCCAGCTCGTTGGCGTAGAACCACATCTCCGCCGCCGCCATCCGGCCGTCCTCCAGCGAGGTCTGGAACTCGGGGTCGTCGAAGCCGATCAGCCGGTTGCTCCAATCGAAGATCTTGCCCCTGTCCTCCTGCGGCACCCCGATCAGGTCCGCGATCACCCGCAGCGGCAGCTCGGCGGCCACCTCCCGCACGAAGTCGCACCGGCCCATCGGGATCGCCCGGTCGAAGATGTCGTCGACCTGCGCCCGGATCTTCGGCGCCATCGCCGCGACCATCCGCGGCGTGAACCCCTTGCCCACCAGCCGCCGGTACTTGGCGTGCTGCGGCGGGTCCATGTTGGTCATCAAGAAGCGGATCTGGTCGAGATCGTCGTTTTCGTAGTCTTCGATGTTTGAACCGCCTCTCCAGGATGAGAAGACGGCAGGATTCTTTGAGATCTCGATGATGTCTTCGTGGTGGGTGATCACCCAGAAGCCCTTGGCCCCCGGCACCTCCTGAAAGTAGACCGGACACTCGGCCCGCAGCTTCGCGAAGGCCTCATGCGGGATGCCAGCCTGGTAGGTGTCCGGGCTGTAGAGATCCGTATCCAGCTTCATACGCGCTCCCTCTCGTCCTTCGCGCCGCTCAACCCTGCGTCCACGCCGCCGCGCCGACCCCGCCGGCCCGATGCTCGCCCGAAGAGGTCTAGAACATGTTTCATTTGTGACTAGAACATGTTCCAATATAAAGTGCAAGGGCAGAGCGTCGCCGCGCGCTCAACGCGCCTCGGGGCTCGGAGGGAGGGTACCGACGTCGTGGACGGGGGGCTTCAGCCAGGGAGCTTTCTGGTCGCGGCGGTCGGGCCGGGTGGATCAAGCTGGGATCGAAGAGGGGGAGACATTGAGCGCACCGCACTTGCTCGTAGAGCGCGAGGACCACGTCGCGATCGTGACCTTCAACCGCCCCGAGGCCAGGAACGCCTTCAGCCTGGAGATGCTGGCTCGGATGGCGGACGCCTGGGCGATGATCGACGCGGACCCGGAGATCCGCGCGGTGATCCTGACCGGCGCAGGCGGGATCTTCAGCGCGGGCGCGGACCTGAAGATGATGCACTCGAATCAGGCCGGCGACCCCTGGCACGCCCGCTTTCAGGAGGACCCTGATCTGCACTGGCGGGCGCTGCTGCGCCACCATCGGCTGACCAAACCCGTCGTGGCGGCGGTCGAGGGCGTGGCCTTCGGCGGCGGCACCGAGATCCTCCAGGCCACGGACATCCGCGTGGCGGCCGAGACGGCGCGCTTCGGCGTCACCGAGGCGCGCTGGGGGCTCTTCCCGCTGGGCGGCTCCACGGTCCGCCTGCGGCGCCAGATGCCCTACACCAAGGCCATGGAGATCCTGCTGATGGCCCAGCCCCTGACGGCCGCCGAGGCGCTGGACGCTGGCCTCATCGGCCGGGTCGTCCCCGAGGGCCAGGCGCTGGCCGAGGCCCGCCGGATCGCCCAGATCATCGCCAGCAACGGCCCGCTGGCCGTCCAGTCCATCCTCCGATCGGTGCGCGAGACGGAGGGCATGACCGAGGCCGACGCGCTCGCCCGCGAGCTTGAGATCGGCTGGCCCGTCATCCAGAGCCAGGATGCCCGCGAGGGCGCCCGCGCCTTCTCCGAGAAGCGATCCCCCGAGTGGAAAGGTCGCTGACCCTTCGCCCTTGCCTTGGCCTTTGTCCTGGCCGAGGTGGCCGCAAGCAAAGAGCTTGTCGCGAGAGCGCGGCCGAGAGCCTGGCCGTGGGGGTTGTGGACAGCTCGTCGAACGGGCGCGACCGCAAGGTCGTCAGCGATCATGACGCGGTTGAGCTCTGGGCGAGCAGCCACGCCTCGAGCTCTTGGGTTTCGGCGCTCAGGATGAGATCCTCCACGGGCTCGACGCCGAGCGAGGTCACGCGCTCGTGGACGCGCACGGCCTCTTCGGAGTCCAGCTTGCGGCCCAGCTTGTGACCCAGGAGCCTGATCAGCCCTTCGACGCGCCCGCGCTGCAACCCCTCGGCGAGCCCTTCGGCGAGCCCTTCGGCGAGCCCCTCGGCGAGCCCCTCCTGGCGAGCTTGGGCCTGGGCCTCTGCGCGGACCTCGGGGACGACGTCCAGCATGACGCGGGCGAAGGCCGCGCGCCGCTTGAGCTGGGCTGGATCGTCCGTCTCCGGCAGGTACTTTCGAAACTCCTTGATCGTGGCCTCATCCATGGGGAAAACCTCAAGCGCGCGCCCGAGCCACGCCGCCGATCGTCTTTGGGCGGCCCAGGAGATGAACTCCAACAGTCTATTGTCTCTTCGGGTGATCAGAAAGGGGAAGAGCGACTCCAAGAGTGGAAGCTTGTTGCTCGTGATCCAGAAGAAGCCAAAGACCGCAGGGCCAAGCCGGTAGCAGCCCGGCGCCACCTCGGTCAGCTCCCAGTCGCCCTTGAGCCATCTGGGCAAGTTGCCAGAGACGATCCAGAGCGTCTCTTGACCCAGCCAGCCGTCGTCGGGCTCCTCTCTGCGTTCGACCTGCCGCCCTTGCCGTCGCAGGAGCGCCCTGTCGAGCGCGATCCGATCGGTCTTGTCGCCCATCATCTTGATCTCGACCAGGATCTCATCGCCCTGAAGCAGCGACCAGGGGGCGGGCAGCGCCGCCGCGGCCTCCGCGTCAAGGACCCGCAGCAGGCCGTCGGCCTGAACGCTGCCCAGCTTCGTCTCCGGCGGCGCTACCCACCGGAGCGCCCCGCCGGTCAGCGCCGCGGTGTCCTCTTCGAAGGTCATCTTTGCCAGCAGATCCAGCTTGCCCATCAACCCCTCCAAGGCGAGTCGTTTGTTCAGCCCCCCAAAGCCTCCCTCGCCTTTGCTGGCGCGTCAAGGCGTGGATCGGGCAAAGTGCGGAGAAGGGCGGCCCCACTGCTGCTCGGCGGCGTGGGCGCTTGTCCGAGCGGCTCAAGGGCACGCTCGGGTGAGACGCCATCCGGCGATGAAAACCAACAAGGGGGGCTGTCATGGACCTGGAGGGGGTGCGCTTCTTGATCGAGGTCGCGCGCAAGGGGACGATCAAGGGCGCGGCGCGCAACCTGGGTGTGTCGCGCTCTTTCCTGCGCAGGTGTCTTGATCGCCTTGAGGAGCAGGTGGGCGTGTCGCTGCTCCACCGCGATCCCGAAGGGGTGAGGCTGACCGCCGCGGGCGCCGTCGTCATCGAGCGGGGGCTGCCGCTGTTGGAGGGCGCCCGCGCCCTGCTGAACGACGCGCGTGACACCGCCAACGAGCCCACGGGGGTCATCCGGGTCCTCGAACCCATCGGGCTGCCGCTGACACCGCGCGTCAACGTCTTGCTGTCGACCCACGGCGCGTTGCCGAGGCTCAAGATCGTCCTGCGTCAAGTCGAGGACCCGCTGGCCTGCCTCCACGATCCCGTCGAGATCGTCCTGCACGACGGGCAGGCCCCCGATGAGGGTCTCTGGTTCTCCAGGGTCTTGTTGCGAGCTCCCCTGCGCCTGATGGCCTCGGCCAGCTACCTCCAACAGCGCGGGGCGCCAGCGCGCCTTGAGGACCTGGCTCATCACGACCTCCTCGGCTGGATCAGGTCGCGGCAACCCGTCGGGGAGCTGCCGCTCGTGGACGGCGGCGTCGCGCTCGTATCTCCCTGGCTCTCGTCTCCAGACATGTTGCTCCTTCGGGCAATCGCCTCATGCGGCGGCGGCCTCTTGCTGATGCCCCAGGTGCCTTTCTTCGAAGAGCCGGGTTCGGAACCCCTCGTCACCGTGCTTGAAGACCTGGTCGGGGGCGAACTGGTGTTTCGCGCCTCCAGTCGCCATCCGAGCCACATGGACTCTCGAATCCGCGGCGCCCTTGAGCAGATCCAGGCGGCGATCAGGTCCTTCTCCAAGGTTTAGGGAGGGTCGAAGCGCTGGATGGCCGATTCCCGGCCATCCCATGGCCGCCTCGCGTCGTTGTATTGTCCTCATGGCCAACGCTAGGCTCTCAGGCACAGGAGGGCCTCGCCCATGATCAAAGTCATTTGCCCGATCTCCGACCAGCGCGTAGACCGGAACGTGGTGCGCACCAACGGCCTGATCACGACGGCCTGTTTGATCGCCTACGTCTTGACCGGCTCGCCGTGGCTCATCGTGCCGGTGGGCCTCGACTACGTGCTGCGTGCGTCCATGACGGCGCCGCCCAGCCCTATGACGCATCTGGCCCGCGGCGTGGCGCGGCTCCTGCGCCTCCCACACCGCGCCATGGACAAGGCCCCCAAGGTCTTCGCCTCGCGCATCGGGGTGCTCTTCGCCCTCAGCGCCGCGATCACCCACTTCGTCGCCCCCGATGTGGCCCTCTGGCTGGCCAGCACCTTGGCGGTGTTCACCACTCTGGAGTCTGTCTTCGACTTCTGCGTCGGCTGCGTCGTCTACACCTACATCGCCCTCCCTCTGCGTCAGGCCCGCGACGCGGCGACGAAGGCCGCCCTCTCCGTGACCGAGAGCGAGCGCCCGCGCGTCGAGGAAGGCCAGTAGCGCGCCGCAGGTGAAGGGCGGCACGCACCCCGGCGAGGACGGCTGCGGGCTGTTTATCAAGTCGGCCACCCGAGAGGCCGACGAGGGCGCCCAGGTGACGTTCAAGCTCGTCGGGGAGGCCGGCGAGCGCGTATCAGGGCGTCTGATTGACCACCCAGGGCGGCAAGCTCAAGGTTTATCGGCTGAGCGGGTCGAAGAAGAGGCGCTGGGCGTTGTGGGTCAGGAACTTGTCCAGGACGCCGGGGCGCAGGTCCAGGGCGCGGGCCTCGGCGACGCAGCGCTCCATGGACAGGACGGGGTGGTCGGAGGCGAAGATGATCTTGTCCTGGCCCCGCGTGTTCATGAAGTGGATCAGCTCGGGGGGGAAGTACTTCGGGGCGAAGGCCGAGGTCATCAGGTGCAGGTTCTTGTACTTGAGCATCAGGCGGATGGCCTCGGCCCACCAGGGGTCGGCGCCGTGGGCCATGACGACCTTGAGCTCGGGGAAGAAGAGGCAGACCTCGTCCAGGTGCATGGGGTGCTGGCACATGCCGGGCGCCGGAGGGCCTGGGATGCCCGTGTTGACCGAGATCGGCAGGTCCAGCTCGACGCACTTGGCGTAGACCGGGTAGTAGACCCGGTCGTCGGGCGGCAGGTTGAAGAAGAAGGGCACGACGCGGGCCAGCGCCACGGGCTGGGAGCGCACCAGCGCTTCGAGCGCCCGGACGGCCCGCATCCCCATGCGCGGGTCGAGCGAGACCGACAGGACGAAGCGCGCAGGGTCGGCCTCGGTGAAGGCCAGGGCCAGCGGCGAGGGCTCGGGGGCCCGGGTGGTGATGATGGCCTTCTGGACGCCGCAGCGGTCCATGATCTCGATCAGCTCGGCCGGGGTGATGTCGCGGAAGATGGCGTCGGCGCGCTTGAAGTAGTCCTCGGCCACGCGAACGAGGAAGTCGGGCCGCTCCGTCGAGCCCATGTTGACGTTGACGAAGGTGTCGATGGCGCTCATCAAGGGGCTCCTTAAGGGATCGCGTCCGGGTCGGCGTAGAACTGCTTGCACCACTTGCGGTAGCGGCCGATGGGGCCGTCGTTGTCGCACAGGATCGGCGGCTTGATGTGCTTCTTGTTCTCCCAGATCGGGATGTCCTGCTCAAGCTGGCGGCTGATCTCGCGCAGGAAGGCCTTGCCGATCCCACGGGTCACGTCGACGCCCCCGAACTTCTTGACCGTAAAGGCGAAGCGCACGTCGACGTACTCCTCGTCGATGGCCGTCACCGAGTTGACGATCAGCGTCTCGACCAGCCCCACGAAGCGCGTCAGCGAGAAGCCGAAGCCGTGCATCTCGACCTGGATCTCGCCGTTGACCAGCCCGCCGGGCGTCTTCATCACCGTGTCCGAGATGACCCGCAGGATGTGGCCGTCGGGCTCCAACTTCGCCGTCGGCAGGTTGTGCGTGCCGTGCAGGTAGCGGAAGTGCGCCGTGTCCACCGAGTTCTCGGCCATCTCCTGGTTGCGCGTGCGGATCTTCCAGCGCCGCGTCTCGTACTCCGTCCACTCCTCATTACCGAACTCGGGGATCTGCGGGATCTCGTAGGTCGGCGCCCCCCCCTCGGGGTGGTGCCACGCCATCAAGAGGCCGTTGACCTCCCTCAGCTCCCACTTGTCGATGCAGGCCTTGACCGGGATCTTGCTGGCGTAGGGCACCTCGTCGCACTGGCCGTCGGCGCCGAAGCGCCACGCGTGGAAGGGGCAGCGCAGGCTCTCGCCCTCGACCTTGCCCCCGTAGCCCAGGTGCGCGCCCAGGTGCGGGCAGAAGGCGTCCAGCAGCACCGCCTCGCCGCCCTCCGTCCTGTAGAGCACCAGATCCTTGCCGAAGTACTCCAGCGGCATGACCTGGCCCGGCGCCAGCTCGCTGGAGTAGGCCACCTGGAACCACCCGATCGGGTAGGGGGGGAAGGAAAATCGATATCCGCGCGCCATGTCGTCTCCCTCGATGAAGCCTGTCTGTAGCCTGTCCTGGAGTTTTCGAGCCGCCGATGCGCCAGCCCCCTTGCTTTCTTGACCGGAGAGGCACTAGAACATGTTTCAGTTTTGAGCGCAAGGGGGTGTTCGCGGGGGTCATCAGGCCGCGCGGGCGCTCTTGATGAGACCCGAGGCGAGCAGCGGGTCCTGGTCCTGCACCAAGGGGGGGGGAGGGATGGCCAACGTTCCGGCGAGCTGGGATCTTGAGGTGGACGTGGTGTCGGTGGGATCGGGCCTGGGCGGCATCACCTCGGCGATCCTGGCCCACGACATGGGTTGCAGCGCGGTGGTGCTGGAGAAGGCGCCCAAGCTGGGGGGCGTGTGCGCCTACTCGGGCGGCGAGGTCTTCGTGCCCTGCAACCACAAGATGGCGCAGGAGGGGGCCGAGGACACCGTCGAGGCGGGGCTGGACTACTTCAAGTTCCTGGCCGGGGGCTACGCCGACGAGCGGCTGTTGAAGATCCTCTTTGACACCGGGCGGCTGGCGGCGCGCTACCTGGACGAGCGGGCCGGCATCCGGTGGAAGATCGTCAAGAACTTCCCGGACTACCACTACCCCCACGCGCCGGGCACCGTGACCCACGGCCGCTACCTGGAGGTGGAGGTCTTTGACGGCAAGAGCCTGGGGCCCTGGCAGAAGAAGACCTACAAGACCCCGCACATGCCGCCGGGGATCACGCACGACGAGCTCTTTGCCTGGGGCGGGCTGTCGTGCGTGCTCAAGTGGGACTTTGCGTTGATGGGCCAGCGCATCTCGCAGGATCAGCGCACCTTCGGCCCGGGCATGATGGGCTACTTCATCAAGGCCGCGATGGTGGACCGGGCGATCCCGGCCTTCTGCGACGCGCCGGTGCGCGAGCTGGTCGTCGAGGCTGGCCGCGTGGTGGGCGTGCGGGCCGAGCGCGAGGGGCGCGACTTCTGGGTCGGGGCGCGGCGGGGCGTGGTGCTGGCCATCGGCGGCTACGACTGGAACCCGGAGCTGGCCCGCTACTACGAGGGGCTGCCCGAGTGGAACTCCATGTGCCAGCCCACGGTCGAGGGCGACGGCTTCGTGCTCGGCGGCGAGGTCGGGGCGGCCTTCGCTGGGGTGCCGAGCTACAACCTGGGGATGTTCTTCGGCTACCAGATCCCGGGCGAGGAGCACGAGGGCAAGCCTTTGTGGCGGGCCTCGTGGGAGGGGGGCTACCCGCACGCGCTCTGGGTCAACCGGGCCGGGGAGCGCTTCGGCGACGAGTCCTTCTATCGGGACTACCTGCCGCGCTGCCACGCCTGGGACGGCGTGACGCAGAGTCACCCCAACTACCCGCCTTTCTTGATCTTTGATCAGAACTTCAGGGACAAGTACGCGCTGAGCACCTTCCTGCCGGGGCAGCCCATCCCGGAGGAGTTCGTGGCGCGGGCGGAGACGCCGGCGCTGCTGGCGCAGAAGCTGGGCGTGAACCCCGAGGGGCTGGAGGCGACGCTGGCGCGCTTCAACAGCTTCGCGGACGGGGCCGTGGACCCGGACTTCGGGCGCGGGACCTACCCGTGGGCGGCGATGATGATCGGGGACAGGAACCGGCCCAACCCGAACATGGGGCCGCTGAACAAGGCGCCCTACTATGGGCTGGCGCTCAAGCCCGTGGGGGTGGGGATCAACTCGGTGGGCTTGAAAGCGGACGAGCACGCCCGCGTCCTGCATGTGCGCGGCCAGCCGATCGAGGGCTTGTACGCGGTGGGCAACTCGGCCGCGGCGCTCGACACCGGCGCCGGCTACCAGAGCGGCATGTCGAACCTCCGGGGGATGACCTGGGGCTTCATCGCTGGCCGCCACGCCGCGCGGCGCGCGCTGTGAGGGCGGCCGTCGAGCCAGCGAGGGGCGCGCCGCGCAGGAGGGCCGCATGCCGGAAGTGACCTACCAGACCAGCCTGGAGCTGCCCGTCGACAAGATCTGGGACTTCGTCCAGGACATGAACAACTGGGCGCCCTTCATGACCGGCTACCAGAGCCACGAGATCAAGTCCGAGACGCGCTCGATCTGGACGCTCAAGGGCGACGTGGGGATCTTGAGCCGGACCGTCCAGCTCGACGTCAACGTGACCGAGTGGGCCGGCCCGGAGCGCGTGGTCTTCACCCTCAAGGGCCTCAACGAGGACGTCGACGGGGGAGGGACCTTCACCATGCGCCAGACCCCGGCGGCGGCGCCCGCCGTGGCTGGTGGGGTCGATCCGCGCGGGTCGGCGGACTCGGAGGGGAGCGGGGCGATGGCCCTGTCGGGGCGAGCCCCTTCGGAGTTGTCCGTTGAGAGGCCGGCGCCCAAGGGACTCTGGCACCGCTTCGTCGCGTGGCTGATGCGGGCGATGACGGGCGGCGCGAAGAAATCCATGAAAGACGATGACTTGCGCGACGATCCTGCGTCGCCAGCGCCCTCGGCTTCGGCGGCGGGTGTTGAGACGGCGGGGGTCGAGGGGGCAGCGCGATCCAGGCCGGCGGAGCGATCCGGGCCGGCGGCGCCAGTTGTCCTTGAGCTCAAGCTCAGGATGGACGCCGGGGGGCCGATGGCGCCGATGCTCAACGCGATGCTCGGGCCGGCCTGCGCCGAGGCCACCGAGGCTCTGGTCGACAGCATCGCCGCTCGCCTCAAGGTGCTTCATGGGTGAGGCGATGGAGCGGGTCCGGCTGATGGACGCGGGCTGGTCAAGCGACCTCGTCCACGAGCTGCTCGACGGCGGGCCGCCGGCCCCCGGCGCCGGCCAGCTGCTGATCGAGGTCGGGGCCTGCGGGGTGTGCTTCCGCGATCTGATCGACCGCTCGGGGCGCTTCCCCTTCCTCCAGACGCCGATCACGCCCGGCCACGAGGTCGCTGGCCGGGTGATCGCGCTCGGGTCGGGGGTCGAGGGCTGGGCGATCGGGGATCAGGTCGCGACGATGCACCGCGACTCCTGCGGTCAGTGCCCGCAGTGCCGCTCGGGCCAGACCTCCCTGTGCGTGGGCGCGGCCTGGGTCTTCGGGCTGATGGCGGACGGCGGCTACGCCAGCCACGTCCTGGCCCCGCAGAACAGCGTCTACCGGCTGCCGGGCTCGATGTCCGCGGTCGAGGGGGCCATCCTGCATTGCACCTTCGGGACGGCCTTCAGAGGGCTGCACCACTTCGGGGAGATCGGCCCCGGCGACCGGGTGCTGGTCGTGGGGGCCAACGGCGGGGTGGGCGCGGCGGCGGTCCAGCTGGCCTGCCGCCTCGGCGCCGAGGTCGTCGGGGTCGTGCGCGAGGGCGCGCGGGCGGCCTTCGTCGAGGCCCAGGGCGCCAGCCGCGTCGTCGTCGACGCCGAGGGCGGGCGCTTCCACAAGCTGCTCGGGGCGTGGCAGGCCGACGTGGTCCTGGACTGCGTGGGGCCGCCGACCTTCAACGCCGCGCTGCGCTCGGCCCGGATGGGCGGCGGCGTCGTGGTGATCGGCAATGTGGTCGAGGACAAGGCCAGCCTGAACCTGGGCTACCTCGTCGTCAACGGCCTCCACGTCGTCGGATCGAGCGGCGCGACCGCCGAGGACATGGCCGGCGTCCTGGCGCTCCACGCGCGCTCGCCGCTGTCCATCCCTCGCCATTCGATCCTGCCGCTCTCGCAGGCCGACGCCGCCCAGCGCCAGCTCCAGGCCGGCGGGGTGGAGGGGCGGATCGTGCTCGTGCCGCAGGGCAGGGGCGCGGCCAGCTGAGGACAGGTCGCGCTCCGCAGGCGGGACCTGTGTCATTCGCCTGGAATGGCGGGGACTTGCGACGCGTCGCGCGCTTCAGGCGAGGAGCTGGGGGCTGGGCTGGACGAGGGGTGTTGTTGCGGCGCGCTCCGCGCGCGAGGACCTGAGGAGGGGATCATGGAGCTGGGGTTCTGGAAGTTCGCCGAGGCCAACCCGGACAAGGTGGCCGTCATCGAGCCTGACGGCGCCGAGGTCACCGCCGGCGCTCTGCTCTCGGGGGCCAACCAGGCCGTCCACGGGCTCCGGGCGCTCGGGCTCCAGCCGCGCGACAGCGTGGCCGTGCTGCTGGACAACAGCGCCGTGATGCTGGAGCTCTTCATGGCCGCCGCGCAGGCCGGCTGGACCCTGACGCCGATCAACTGGCACCTCGCGCCGCCAGAGATCGCCTACATCGTCGAGAACTCTGGCGCCCGGGCGCTGGTCTGCGCCGCCCGCTTCGCGCCCCAGGCCCGCGCGGCGCTGGCCGGCTCGACGCTGCCGGACGAGGCGCGGCTCTCGGTCGGCGACGCCGAGGGCTTTTGCCCCTACGCGTCGATCAAGGCCGGGATGCCCACCGCCGCGCCGCCGGATCGCTCGGCCGGCGCGACGATGACCTACACCTCCGGGACGACCGGCCGCCCCAAGGGCGTCCGGCGCCCCGCCGCCCAGGCCAGCCCCGAGCAGGTCTACACCCAGCAGGCCCTCTTCCTCGGGCTCTTCGGCATCCTGCCCGGCTCGGCCGGCGTCCACCTGGTCGTCGCGCCGCTCTACCACACGGCGGTGATCAACTTCGCCACCAACCACCTGCACCTGGGCCACACCCTCGTCCTGATGGAGCAATGGACTCCGGAGCAGACCCTGGCGCTGATCGAGCGCTACAAGGTCACCAGCAGCCACATGGTCCCCACGCAGCTCTCGCGCCTGCTCAAGCTGCCCGAGGACGTCAAGGCCCGCTACGACCTCTCCTCGCTGACCCACGTGATCCACAGCGCCGCCCCCTGCCCCGTGGACGTCAAGCAGGCCATGCTCGACTGGTGGGGCGACTGCATCTACGAGTACTACGCCGCCTCGGAGGGCGGCGGGACCCTGGCCACCCCCCAGCAGTGGCGCCGCAAGCCCGGCACCGTCGGCCTGCCCTGGCCCATCTCCCAGATCCGCGTCCTCGACGACGAGGGCCAGCCCTGCCCCGCCGGCGAGCCCGGCACCGTCTGGATGCGCATGGGCGAGCACCGCTTTGAGTACCACGAGGACCAGGAGAAGACCGACCGGGCCTGGAGCGAGGGCTTCTTCACCGTCGGCGACGCCGGTTTTCTCGACGCCGACGGCGTCCTCTTTCGGGGCGACCGCACGGCCGACATGATCATCTCCGGCGGGGGCAACATCTACCCCGCCGAGATCGAGGCCGCCCTCGTCGCCCACCCCTACGTCGCCGACGTCGCCGTCTTCGGCGTCCCCGACGACGACTGGGGCGAGCAGGTCAAGGCCGCCGTCGAGCCCATGCCCGGCGTCGCCGCCAACTCCGATCTGGAGGCCGCCCTGCGGGCCTTCTGCGCCGAGCGCCTTGCGCGCTACAAGATCCCCAGAACATTCGACTTTGTCGACAGCCTCCCGCGCGACCCCAACGGCAAGCTCTTCAAGCGACAGCTGCGCGACCCCTACTGGATCGACCGCCCCAAGGCCATCTGATCCCCCGCCGCCGACCGCCGGGTTGGCCTTGCCCCGTGTCACACGCGAACCGGATGGACGCCCCCTGTGTCAGGGTAGTTGTCACCCCGGCGGCCCAATGTTTGGGTGGCTGAAGGGGTTGAATCGAATCGGGGGCGGTGAGAGGATCAGCGCATGAGCAGCAACTACCCCATGAGCTTCAGGATCGAGATGGTGCGTCG